>Ga0233444_10004370_pt1 | contig 13523 bp, 11 predicted proteins | sample SI_124_October20_6_FD_182792 | JGI IMG/M metagenome (GOLD analysis project Ga0233444, IMG submission 182792) | Seawater microbial communities from Saanich Inlet, British Columbia, Canada - SI_124_October2016_10_MG | ecosystem: Environmental > Aquatic > Marine > Inlet | place: Canada: British...
ATTAGTGCTGTTAAAGAAACTAAAAACTTAATTCTAGTTGATGAAAATATGGATTATATAGTAGCTTCATATTTTTCAAATAGTGGTGGTCAAACCAACAATGTAGAAGATGTTTGGTCTAAAGCACTACCATATTTAAGAAGCATTCACGATCCTTTTTCACTTGGTGGAACAAACTATGATTGGGAGAAAATTGTTTTAAAAAGTAAATGGCTTTCTTATTTAAAAAATAAGTACCAATATCCAATCTACGATACAATATCATTAAATGCTGCCTTAAACTTTAAACAAGATATTCGACATAAGTATTTAGTAGATTGGGTTTATCAAATCCCATTAACCGATATTAGAAAGGATTGGAAATTAAAAAGTACATATTTTTCTATATATGATAACGGTGAATATCTAACGTTTAAAGGAAAGGGCTTTGGCCATGGCGTAGGACTGTCACAGGAAGGTGCTATGAAAATGATAGATTTAGGCTATGATTTTTTAGAAGTACTTAGATTCTATTATACTGATGTTCATTTAATAAATATTAAAATGAAAGAATTCTATACAATAGACTAGCAGCTTTAAAACATATTGGTTAACATAATATTAATTATAAGACAATTATTGGAGAGGTTCTTTATATTTATAAGATCGTGTCATTGTAAATTGTATTGGCTTGTTGTAAGGAATATTTTCTAAATAGTTTAATTCTAATTATTATAAAAACTTAATTAGAATCCTATTATTAATGCGGTTAAGTAATCTGCTTGTAATATCAATGGATAATATGCAAAATTATACTAACGGAAAGATTTTGGAAGATTCTAAGCGACTTATCCATTATTGGGTCTAAATTCGATGTTTGAAGAAATAATCCTATTTTAAGGATAAAATGTTTTTTAATCTTATTCACTATACAAATTTCAAAAATTTAAGTATTTAAAAATAAATTTTAAACTCCAAAAATCAATTTTTAAAAAACATATATTTCATGGTATTCAAAAAATGTCAAATATGGAAGTTTATGATCTAATTTTGTATTATTGTAGTCAAAATGGACGTTTCAATAAATGTGGATAAAATATACGTTGTTCACGTAAGTTCGAATAAGCTTCGAGAACAACATATTAAAAATGAATTAGGAAGATTTAATCTTCCTTTTGAGTTTATGCTTAAAGGAGATAAATCTGAAATATCTAGTGAAATTATAGAAGAGTATTTTATTGGGAATGAAATTGGTGGTCTTAAGCCAACTGCAGAACAATCTTGTACCTACAAACACTTATCCATATATGAAAAAATATTAACGGATGGTATTCAGGATGCTCTTATTTTTGAAGATGACGTGTATTTATCAGAAAATTTCATAGAAGTATTCAATCAAACTATTAGTGAGTTAAAAGCCTTACCACAAAAAACTCAAGACAAAGCATTAATTAACTTTGAAAATAGCACTTTACAGATTGTTCCACCATCAGAGCAAGTTAAGGGACAGTATTTATATGAAGCTTCGAAAAATAGATGTGCAGGTGCCTATTATATAAATAAAAATTTAGCTAACTCAATTACTCAATACAGGATTAAGTATAAATGCAATAAAATTATAGATTGGTACCATAACGAATTAATAGACACAATTGGTCTTCAAAATTACTGGTGTCATCCTCCGATTGTTGAACAAGGAAGCCATAATGGAAAGATGCAATCAATTATTGACGATAAAAAATATGGTCCTGTAAGAGAGATTACATGGAAAATAAGCCGTTTTTATAAACATAAAATAAGACCTTTGTTTGGAAATAAAAACAAATGAAAAGTTTAATACGCATCATAAAATTTAATTTAGGCTATAAAAAATACATCTCAGGAAGTATTTTTTTCAACCTATTAAGTTCATTCTTTGGATTATTTTCTTTTATACTACTAGCTCCATTACTTGATGTGATTTTTAATAAGACTGATTCTTATTATATTGATTTAATTTCTAAGCCAAGTCCAGTATTATCTTTTTCTACAGAAAATTTTATCGATTTAATAAATTATAAGCTTGCTAACTTAATTGTATTAGAAGGTAAAGTATATACACTTTTAACTGTTTGTGTGGTAATTGGGGTGTCTGTTCTATTAAAGAATCTATTTATTTACCTCTCCTCTGTTTTAGTTTCTTTATTGGTTAATAAAAGTGTTGGCGATATTAGGAACAACATTTTCACTACACTAATGCATCTACCTGTTGCTTATTTATCAGATGAAAAAAAAGGAGAGGTAATTTCTAAAATAAGTAATGATGTACAAGAAATTGAATGGTCAATCCAATCAGCTATAAAAGGAGTTTTTAAAGAACCAATTAATATTTTAGTATTTTTAGGTTCTTTATTTGCAATGAGTCTAGAGTTGTCTTTATTTATTGTAATTTTCTTACCAATATCAGGATTTTTAATTAGCGCAGTAAGTAAGAGTTTAAAAAAAAATACGAAATCTGCGCAAGAATATTTCGGAAATTTATTAGCTCATTTAGAAGAATCATTAAATGGTTTTAAATTGATAAAGGCTTTTTCAAACGAAAAGCTATTTATCAAAAAATTTAAAAGTATTAATAATAATTTTATTTCCAATAAAGTTAAAGCATACAGGAAAGCAGATTTAGCTTCTCCAACTAGTGAATTCCTAGGAGTAATAGCAGTAATAAGTGTACTGTGGTATGGTGGTAGTTTAGTATTTGAAGGTAAAATGCAATCTTCATATTTCATTACCTACATTATTCTTTTTTCACAACTTATTGACCCTCTAAAATCTTTATCAAAATCTATATATGATGCACAAAAAGGAAACTCTGCATTAGATAGAATAGAAACTATTTTCGAAGCTAAAAAAACAGATTTCATATTGGATGGTAAAAGCATTAAAAATGATCTTGTTGACTCTATTAGCTTTAACAACATATCATTTTCATATAAAACAGATAAAGTTCTAAATAATATTTCTTTTAAAGTATCGAAAGGTAAGACCGTAGCACTTGTAGGTCAATCAGGGTCCGGAAAAAGCACTATTGCTAATTTATTTCCTAGGTTTTATGATTTAGAAGATGGTTCTATTGAAATTGACGGAGTGAATATTAAAGATTTTAAATTGTCCAATTTAAGATCTATGATTGGGTTAGTATCCCAAGAATCTATTTTATTTAACGACACAATAGAAAATAATATAGTTTTTGGAAATGAGCTTAATAAAGATAAATTAGTTGAAGCTTCTAAGGTTGCAAATGCTCATGATTTTATTGAAGAATTAGCCAATGATTATCAAACTAATATTGGTGATGGTGGTAATAAACTTTCTGGTGGACAAAGACAAAGATTAAGTATTGCAAGAGCTGTTTATAAAAACCCACCCATTTTAATATTAGACGAAGCAACTTCTGCACTTGATACTGAATCAGAAAAGTTGGTTCAAGATGCTTTAAATAAGCTTATGGCTAATAGAACTTCTATTGTAATAGCACATAGACTTTCAACTATCCAACATGCAGATGAAATTATTGTTTTGCAAAAAGGATTAATTGTTGAAAGAGGAAGTCACAAGATCTTAATTAAAAAAAATGGTATCTACAAAAAGCTTGTTGAGATGCAAAGCTTTGAATAAAGCCTACCTTTTTAATACCTCATTTTGATCATTTTTTTTATTCAAATTAATAATACCTCCAAATACTATATTAAATTGTCCAAAAAAGAAGTGATGACTTGCTTTATCAAACTTTGAGCTTGTTGTTCTTACATTAGGTAAATTTATAAAACCGCCTTTAATTTCATTTTGAATAAAGAAAGCATTAAAAAATGAAATGTTCAATCCAAGAATGGCACCTAAACCGTATCCAGAAAAGTGAAATTTATCATAAGTTTCATTATTTAATAATTTAGTATTTGTTCTTGGCACTAGTACACCTATTCCAAAACCTTCTTTTAAACTAACTTTAATTTTAGCCATATCAAGAATTTTAGTGGAGTGTCTTAATTCGAAATTCACATAATTTAACCCATCAGTATGTTCAAATTTTAAAAAATCAGGGGAAACTAATATTTTATTATTATTGTAAACACCGTCATAAATTGTGTTACTATTTTCTATAATGCCTGAAATTTCAACTTCTTGATTGTTTTGTAAGACATATTTCATATGATCTATTCCAAAAGAAAAATCCCAATTTTCTCTTATATAATAACCTACTCTGAAATTATATTGAGGAATAGTTATATGTGCTGGATTAAAATATTTTGTAGTAAACTTTGTTTGTCTGTCTTTTGCAATACTCTTTTTAAGTGTAAAATCATAATCAGGTCCTTTAAACCGAATATTTGATTTGGTAAAATGTCCACTATTCCAGCCCCAATAAAAATACATTCTACTATTATTGGGATTTTGATTTATAGTGTTTTTCACTTGACTAAAAATAAATTGAAAAGGAAGAAATAAAAAACTAAATATTAAAAAATATCTCATATTTATTATTAAAATTAAAGAAGAGTAATTATAAACTTCTTATGGTTAGTTTATCAGCTTAATAAATTGATTTTATTTTAATTGCTTTAACTAAGAAATTACCTTCGATTTCAGATTTCACTATTTGACCAGGGTTCTTTGAATAACCAATATGTTTAACCCACTGAATTTCAAATCCTGAATCGTTTAGTAATGATTTTATTTCACTTAATTCAAAATAATGTAGAAATGCTAATTCATTAAATCCATTTTTTCTATAAAACACATCTCCCCTTTCGTATCCATATTTTTTTAAATTATTTTCTTCAAAGGTCTTAGTTGCATATGGTCCCCATTCATTTTTGTTATTTAAGCTAAATAGGTCTAAATATAATGGACAGTTATCATTTAAATACGAATTAATTTTTTTTAATGATCTAAGTCTATTTTTTTGATTAGCAATATGCCCAAAAGCATATAAAAAAGTTGCTGAATCAAACATTTCACCTATATGGCTATCATCATTAGCCCAATCTTGATGATAGGTTCTTAAACCTCTAGAATTAGAAATTTTACACATTTCTTCACTAATTTCTACACCTACAATTTCATAATCTAGTCCACTTAGTTCTTTAATTCTAATTGATCTTTTTCCTGTTCCTATAGCTATATCTAAATGTTTTTTTGTTTTATTTTCAGCAATATCTTTTGAAATTAATTCATCTACAGTAAGAATATATGCTTTTCTTGAAGGTTGGTTAAAATCTGAAAAATCATACTTTTTACCCTGTTCACTGAAATAATTACTATTCATTGAATTTATCATTTCCGTATTTGGTTTTGGAAATACATTTTGAATAAGATGTGACTTGTCACTATTGAAATCTTCAATAGAAACATAATCAAAAGCATTTTCAATAATTTCTTTAAACTGATTTTTATTACTGTGATCCCATTTTGCTGTTTTAGCATGTGCGCTTAAAACTCCAATAGATTTCGATTCTAAGTTGAAAATTCTCATGCCTTCAAAACTCTCAATTGCTGGATAGTAAAAATGGAGCGTAATTGCTCTATTATTCTTATTTCTATTTGCTAGTTTATGAATTACACCATCAGGCTCAGGCATAATCCCATTTTTAATATATTTTTCAGACTTATACTCAATAAGCTTATTATTTTCTTCTTTATAAGAAATATTATCTAGCTCACCTTCTAAAACAATAACATACCCAAAAAGACCTTGATGATGGTGAACACCACTTTCTACCCCAGCGGGCCAATTTATTAAAACACATTCAAAGGGATTAAGTTCAATTATATTTCTGCCATAGTCACCTTTGGTTTCAGGATTTACAATATGATTTTGATATTTAACACAATCAATATCTATTGACTCTACAAATTTTCTTAAACTTTCAAAGGTTATAACATCAGTAAAATCTTGAATACTTTTTTTTATTATTTTCAAATCTTAAAAGTTATATATGTTTTTTAAGTTATAATTAACTTGGCTGAAATTAATGTAATTTATTATTTAAGGCTTCTTAATCCTTCATAAACTACAATACTAACAGCATTTGCCAAATTTAAGCTTCTAATATACTTGCTATGTATCGGTATTTTAAAAATTTTATCAAAATTTTTGGATATTATTTCTTTTGACAAACCTACAGACTCTTTTCCAAATATAAAAAACATATTATCCTCATATTTAATAGAACAATAGTCTTTAGTAGAAGAGCTTGAAAAATAAACCATCTTCTCTCCCCTATTCTTTAAAAAGAATTCATCTTTATCTTCATAAATTTCCACCGTAACATGTTTCCAATAATCTAGCCCAGCTCTTTTTAATCTCTTGTCGTCCAAATTAAATCCAAAGGGTTTTACCAAATGTAACTTAGATCCCGAAGCCAAGCTAAGTCGCCCTATATTTCCTGTATTCATAGGTATTTCGGGTTCCAAAAGCACAATATTAAATCCCATATAAATCTATATTATGTTTAAATAAAAGTTTATAATCATATCAAATAACTGTAATTCTAACTTTCTTCTTTTTAAGCCTGGTATTATTAGTTTTATCTATAATTTGTTCTGTCATAGAGCAATCTACACTAGCATAAGAACAATTTTGTTTTATTTCTATTACTCCTAATTGTTCTTTTTTTATTCCTCCTTGTTTAATAAATAGACCAACTATATCACCCTTAGATATTTTATCTCTTCTACCACCTGAAATATATAATGTATTCCAACTTAAATTAGAATCCAATTTAGAAATGTTTTCATTATCTATATTAATTACTTCAGGCTCTAAATCATTTATAAAATCTGGTAATTTATCTTCTTTCCAATTTAGAATGTAGGAAATACCATCTTGGTTCATACGTGCAGTTCTACCATTTCTATGGGTAAACTCTTTTTCTTGAAGTGGTAAATGATAATGAAGAATGAACTTTATTTCAGGAATGTCTATTCCTCTAGATGCTAAATCTGTTGCAAGAAGTAATTGGTTGGTTCCATTCCTAAATTTAATCAATGCTCTTTCTCTATCTATTTGTTCCATTCCACCATGAAAACATTGATGAGAAATATTATTGTTGTTTAAAAAAGTGCTTATTCTTTCAAGAGCATCCTTGTAATTACAAAAAATAATACCTGGTTTATTACCAATATAAGTCAGCGATTTCTCCAATGCTCTTAGTTTATCTTTTTCTTCTGATATAATTGTTTTAAATGTTAGTTTAGAGCTGTTTTCTTTAATGTAATTAATAAAAACTGGTTTATTTAAGCCAACAAACTCTGGTATTTCAGCATAGCTAGTAGCAGATGTAAGTATTCTTTGTTTAATATTTGGAAGCGCATTTATAATTTCCGACATTTCTTTATCAAACCCAATTTCTAATGACTTATCGTATTCGTCTAGAACAAGTGTTTTTATATGCTCTAAGGAAAAATGATCCCTTCTTAATCTATCGGCTACTCTTCCAGGTGTGCCAATTAAAATAGCTGGTCTATGTTTTAGATCTATTTTATCTAAAGATCCTGAACGACCACCATAAACTGCATTTACTTTAAATCCAGAACCCATTTTTCTAGCTACTTGTTCAATTTGTTGGGCCAGTTCTCTAGAAGGAACTATAATTAGCATTTGAATTTCATCACATTTATTATCTAAATGCTCAATTAAAGGAAGTAAAAATGCCAAAGTTTTTCCAGTCCCTGTTGGTGATATTAATACAACGTCTTTTTTAGAACGTATTACTTTCAAAGACTCCTGCTGCATTGGGTTTAAATCAGCAATTTGAAATTTATCAAGAAAATAAATTAAAGAATTATTAGAAATATCTTCTTTATTGTTGTTTGATTTTGACATTTAGTAAGTGATGTATTTAAAATTACTAGTTAAATTAAATAGTAGAGATTATTCTCTGAATAGTCATTTGGAGAATTCTTTTGTTGTGTTCTCTAGAGTTTGATAAGTATTTATCTAATTCTATTTCATTAAACTGTCCAACTACAATTCCTATAACTAAATTTTTAAATTGAATATTTTTAGATAACTGATTTTCAACACATTGAGTTTTTTTACTTTTTTTTAGATCATTCCAAACTATGCCTAAATTTTTAATATGAAAATTAAATAGCTTTAAAGTTATCTCGTGTTGCATTTTTAAAACTGGACGTAATACCTCGTTTTGAAACAATTCATTTTCCAAGTGTATTTCTGGTTTATTGTCAATATTTACAATTGGTCTTTTTTTAGCCATTATATCTAATTAATTAGAGTGCAAAACTAATAAAGAATCTAGGATAATTACATATTGGTATTTAATATCAACTTAAAGTGTTTAGGGACATCAGCTAGAATAATAACATTATATAAACCGCTAGATAAATATGAAATATTAATATTAGTTTTTGTAGTTCCTTTTGAAACAAGCAAACCTCTATTGTCATAAATATGATATTCTAAATTTAATAGAGTTTGATTAAAATTAATAAGACCTATGCATGGGTTAGGATATAATATTGGAGAATTTATGAATGGATTATTAATAATATTAGATGGGTTACCAACCACATTAAACCTTCCTGTCATTCCATTAGCAATATGAGGGGTACAAACATATTCATATAATCCAATTTTTGCAGGTATATATTGAAAGAAAGTATCTACTGGTGCTTGCCAAATTTGGTCAAAAGGAATCGCACCATTAGGAATATTAGTAGATGTTACCGTATGTACCATAGTTGGCACATCTAGTGGATGCCACTCAATAGTATCTCCTAATTGAACTGACGTCAAATTACTAGGCATAAATTGCATGTATCCATTCCATACTAGTATTTCATGTTTTGTAGATTTTAAAGAATTTGAAACCAATAAAAACAAAGCTATTATGATTAGATTTTTTAACATTTTATTAATTTACAATAAATAATTGACACTAAAAACTAAGAATTAATTCCACCTTTCTTCTCTCCACTTCGCTTGATCATCTTTAGAAAGAAAAGTCCAGGCCACAATTCTAGTAGATTTATTTCCTGTTCCCATTGGTATAGTTTTACATAAAAGTTTTAAAGGTGAAATCTCCTTTGAGATTGTTGCTGGATAATCCTATAATTTACACAACTAATTTATAGACTCTATTTATAGGGTCTTTTTTTAAAAGGCTTCGCCTATAAAGAAATAAAAACCACTTCCCTCTCTAGTTAAAGCATAGTCAATTCTAGTATAAATATCTTTTTCAGGAAACAGCAAAAAACGAAGACCTGCACCACCGGTTGGAAGTAGGTTTTTAAATTGAAATTTATTGTCAGAATTAAAAACTTCTCCAGCAGCACAAAATAAACTTGCTCCCCAACGTTTGGAAAAAGAAAATGGAAGCATTCTGTATTCAACTTGACCTGCCAATAAGTGTTTGTCTCTATATCTACCTAAATAATAACCTCTCATTAAACTTTCTCCTCCCATTAAAGAAAGTAAATTAAACGGTGGGTTTCCATTTGTAAATTGTCCTTGAAATTGAAATGCAAGTACATTGTTATTTTTAATAGGTATGTAAAACCTATTGTCAGAAAGAAAGGTGGTTAGATTGTAATCGCTGCCAATTTCACTACTATAATTTAAAAATGCCCATTCACTAAAAATACCTTTTCTGGGATTCAACACATTGTGAATATTATTATAAACGAATCCCCATCCTAGACCAATGTTAGTAGATCCATTTCCACCTATAGGCTTTGAAAAATTATTCAATGAGTTCTTATAAGAAACCTTATTCATTACTTGAACATCAAATTCAATTCCAGTATAAAAATTTGGAAATACCTCTCTAAGAAATCTCTCTTTAAAATAGGTGAAGTTGCCATCAATTCTAGCTATGTGTTCTGGAGGTGATTCAGCACCTATTCCATAATACAATAATGGAAAAGATTGATACCTAGTCCTTCCAAAAAAAAACCATTTATTTCCATTAGAATAAAGAGCGTGATCTAACCAAATACCATATTGATTTTCTAGTGTATAAAAAGTAAAAGCTTTTATTTCGCTAAGTCTATTTTTTAAATCTCTATTTGCAGAGTAGATATATAAGCTGGACAATCCAATTTCCCAATTGGTTTCTGGTGAAAAAGCAAGAGTGGGATAATTCATGAACTTTGGAGCACTTAAATCATTGGTATCATTTATTATATTGTTAATGTATTTTAGAAAAATATTTGAATTCGATTTTATTACTTGAGAATAAGCACCAAAATATATTATGGATAATAAAATATAAAGAATGAATTTCTTCATGATTTTTTAAATACTTTATTCAAATCTCTAACAATTTAAGACAGATTCTTTAGTAAAATATATAAATTATTAACAGGTTTATTAAAGCCCCTTTCATTCTTGCAAATGGAACGATATTATTAGTAAATATTTTTATGAGAAAATCATCAGTTTTAAAAATCTTACTTTCAATAGCTGTTTTGGCTTTTATAATAGCTTATAACTAAGGAAAAGAGATTGGATGTACATACCCCCATCGTAGTAAAATATGATTCAAAAGCTAATTCAATATCAGGTTCTAATGTAAATCATTGTATTCACGAAAAATAATTGACATTAAAAACAAAAAATTAATTCCATCTTTCTTCTCTCCACTTCAATTGATCATCTTTTGTAAGAAAAGTCCAGGCCACAATTCTAGTAGATTTATTTCCTGTTCCCATTGGAATAGTTTTTATAAAATAAGCTCCTGTTTTGTCAATTAGCTTATAAGTTCGTTTAAGATTTGTTTGCTTAGATACTAGGGTTGAGAACCAATAGCAGTTTTTAGAGTACTTTTTACTTTCATTAATAATATTCTCTAAAAATTTAATTTCACCACCTTCAAATATGATTTCGTTGCTAACTCCGGCAAAATTAACATGAGTTTTTTTTAGTTTTTTATCTGAAAGGTTTCTTAATTTTCTAAGAGTTGATTTTTGGGCTTCTTCTTTTGAAGAGTGAAATGGAGGATTACATATAATCAAATCAATTTTCTCATTTTCATTTATTATATTTTTAAATATTAAATTTTTATTTTTTTGTAACCTAAATTCTATGTTGTCTTTTATTAACGAATTAGAATTAATAATTTTTTTAGCCGATTTAATAGATTTTTCATCAATATCTGAAGCTATAAATTTCCAACCATACTCTTTAGTACCAATTAGGGGATAAATACAGCTAGCTCCCATCCCAATATCAAGGCAAGTCACTTTATCTCCCTTTGGAATATTGCTCAAATTATTATCTGCTAATAAATCTGCAACATGATGAATATAATCCGCTCTTACAGGGATTGGAGGACACAAATTATCATCTGGGAATTCCCAATTTTTAATACCATAGTAATGATTTAGCAAAGATTTATTTAATTCTCTTACACCAATAGGGTTAGAAAAATTAATTGATTTACCACCATATTTATTTGGCCTAATGTGTTGCTTTAATTCTGAGTTTAGTTTAGTTAAAGCAGATAAGTCGTACCTGTCTCGATTTTTATTTCTTGGATGCAAACGAGTTTTTTCTTGAGTAGATTTTTCTAGTGTTTTTTTCATAAAATTTAATAATAAGAAAGTAAACTAATAACTATTAACTCAATAAAAAAAGGGAGAAGTATATTACTTTTTCCCTTTATATTATATTTCTACAAATAATTTGGATGTGAATAGCTTATTAAAATGAAAAAGATAACCCAACCATCCAATATTCTAAAAATTGTAAAGATGGTCCTGATTTAACAATTTTAAAGCCACTTACATCATCATAATATCCATTACCATCTAAATCATTTTCTGCATAACCAATGTAATTTACACTATTTGTTCCGTCTCCGGACCAGTCAAATCCAGGATTATCATAATATTCATTGTATTCTACAAAATAATGATTTCCTCCAATTACAGGGTCGACTTGACCGGCTGGTCTTTCTAAATAAACAGGTGTTAAGTCACTTTTGTATCTTGGGATATTTATATCATGGTCGTAAATTAAATAACTCTGAAATGTTACACTAAAAAATTTGTTTATTGAATAAGAAAGTAAAAACTCACATGTCACATCAATATTTCCTGGTTCTTCTAGATAGTTTCCAAATAGAGTGACATCAGACATGAAGTGAAGATTTTTAATATTAAAAAGACTATCATGAGTATATAAAAGATTTAAATAAAGACCAGCTTCTGTTCTTATCTTTTCACCTGCATCTAGACCAAAAACACCAACTCTAGATAAAGAATCGTCTAAAACTATTGTATTCTTAACTGTTAATGGAGATACATCGACGGTTAAGTGATTAGAGACATGAAAGTCTAGTCCTAAGCCAAAAATTGGATAAATTGGAGATAAGAAGTTGTCCATATAGTTACGGGCTTTTCTATCCCACTCTGTATAGTAACCATAGGCAAACTGAGTTCTAACGTCTACTAAAAAAGTATAATCCCAGAGATAATGCGTTCTTCTGGCAAATTTAGTTCTAACTTGAATTAAATCGTCATTTTTAAGCCAAACACCTTCATCACCATAACCCTGTTTAAAAACTCCAAATTGAATATTTATAAAATTATTCCAATGAAATTTATTGTGCCTGTAGTCAAATCTAAGATTAGCTAGACCGTGAAGTTCCATAAAATTCATTCCACCTGCAGCCCAATTATAAAGGTGTACCCTATTTAAACCCAAATAAACTTCAGAGTGATTATCCCAATAGCTAGAATCATTGGTAAGTTCTATTTCTTTATTAATTATATAATTTGCATTCTCATCATTATTTTGAGCATAGTTAAAATCTAATAAAAATGTTAAAATAAATAGAAAGCAAAATTTAAAAGTATTATAAAACATAGTGTTTGATTTAATTTTCAAATTTAATAAATGTTATTTTAAAAAGTTCATAATCTAATGAAGTTATTTCATCATTAAATTTAATGCATTTGTCAAATATGACAATTTCACTAACAAACTTTATCATTTTTTAGTTAAATTGCGGTAAATTAAAACTAATCAAAATGAAAAAACTTATAATAGCTGCTACAGTTCTTTTCTCTTTTTCTGTTGTTTCCGCTCAGGAAAAAGGCGAAAAAGGTGAAAAAGGAATTAAGACAGAAAAATCTAACAACGAAAAATACGATGGAAACAGTTGGAAAACTGATAAACTTGAAAAAGAAGATAGACCTGTGTTAGATAAAGAAGATAGACCTTACGTATCTCCTGAAGACAGAAAGCCAACAAGTGAAAAAGGTTATTCACCAATTAAGCAAAATCCTACTTTAGATAATGAAGAAAGTTCTTCAAGAGCTTCTAAAGCTGGTGTTGAAGCTGCTAAAGGTTCTGCTAAAGGATCTAAGCAATCTAAAATGGAGCCATCTTCAAAGGGTTCAGTAAACTCTAAAGGTTCTTCAAGAGCTTCTAAAGCTGGTGTTGAAGCTGCTAAAGGTTCTGCTAAAGGATCTAAGCAATCTAAAATGGAGCCATCTTCAAAGGGTTCAGTAAACTCTAAAGGTTCTTCAAGAGCTTCTAA
>Ga0233444_10004373_pt1 | contig 13521 bp, 10 predicted proteins | sample SI_124_October20_6_FD_182792 | JGI IMG/M metagenome (GOLD analysis project Ga0233444, IMG submission 182792) | Seawater microbial communities from Saanich Inlet, British Columbia, Canada - SI_124_October2016_10_MG | ecosystem: Environmental > Aquatic > Marine > Inlet | place: Canada: British...
TCGGCAATATCAAGACTGTAAGACGAGCAAGTATATTTTTCATGACGAAATCGTTCAAAATTTATACAGGCCGACAGGCTAAAGCACAGACAGATAATTCGTGTAGCCCTAGCGATGTACATCATGTTGTTTCTATCGGTTAGCAAACGGGTCAACGCCTTCCTCTTCCTCTTCGCCTTCCTCTTCCGCACCTTCTTCTGTGCTGTTATCTTGTGTAGCGTTATCTGATAAGGGAGTGTCTGCTGCCGGAGCGGGGCTTATCATATCAGTGTCTTGTGGGTCTGTATTTGTACCAATATCTGCATCATCATCAGATGATAACAGGTCTAATTCTTGATCTAGCTTTTCTCCGTCCTCTACACCACCAATAGTTGCGGTGCTTCCTTCACTTGTCTCAGGCGGGATTACATAATCAGCTTTTTCGGTTTTAAGAAGCCGGTATGCATCGAACGGCCCAACAGTGATAATGGCATCTTTTGGAAAGCGTACCCCATTAATTTCTCCGTCATCTATAATACGGAGCTCTGTCCATTCTTCGAATTTATCGGGGTCGAAGTCAGCATCATCAAAGTCACTGCTTCCAACTTCCAAAAGCTCAGAGCGGTTATCTGCGAGGTCGCGCATTGTCAAATTTGGAACCGTTGTCATAGTAGAGTCATTATTAAAAGCTGACAAATTGCTGATACGCATGCGCAAAATATAAACCCGCGCTGCCAGAACGCCGAGTCTCTTGGCCTCATCCTGTTCTGTCTCCAATGCCATCGAAATAAAGGCATTCAACTCTTCGAGCGATTTATCCTTGAACTTATCGATAAGAGCGTCACGTACGCGCACTGTTTCTTCTGAAAGATAGACAGACTGTCTTGGCTTATTGCCTTGGTTAAGTGAGGCTCCTGTCATTTTTTTCTCCACCAACATTTATTATTCTACTATTTGGCATTCTATTTGCAAAATTTACACCAACCAGAGCTGTTTTGTGCAGTAATTATAACTTTTTTTAAAGGGCATTTGCTCGTTTTGCATGTGAAAAAATGAATAAAATCAACAGTCATCTTGATTTTTATGGACAAGCACTTCGGTTGCGTTCGCGCCGGAATGAAGTGCTTGCGTCTAACATTGCAAATGCGGCTACACCTAATTTTAAGGCTCGTGACTTAGATTTTGACACGGAAATAAGGCGTCAAATAAAACATGGTCCTCTGCGAACAACTGACCAACAGCATTTTCCAACCAATATTCCCCAAGGTCGAGAAACGATGATGTATCGCGATCCTATAAATCCATCTCTTGACGGTAATACTGTCGAGATGGGTGTAGAACAAATGGAATTCTCAGAAAATGTGATGCGCTATCAGACAACGCTGGAGTTCTTAAATGGCCGTATTAAAGGTCTGATGTCCGCCATTCGGGGCGAGTAGGAGTTAGAAGTTGGCAGAGGTTAAAAATATCTTTGATGTTGCCGGTCGTTCAATGGCAGCACAAATGGTTCGCTTAAACACAGTTGCCAGTAATCTCGCAAATGCTGGAGCTGTTTCAGGCACAAAGGAAAATGCATACCGCGCCTTAAAGCCAGTTTTTGAGACGAAATTTGCTGACGCACTGAAACGCACCGGTCTGTCGACTGTTGATGCTGTTGATGTGAAAGAAACGCTGCGAGAGCCTGAGCGGATTTATATGCCGTCTCATCCAGACTCAGACCTAGAGGGTTATGTGTTTAGGGCAGCCGTGGATGAAAATGAAGAAATGGTGGAGATGCTCGAAGCCTCTCGCCAGTATCAGAATAATGTTGAAGTGGTCTCAACAATGAGAACGATCATGATGCGTACCATTAATATGGGCAAATAGCGATTAACGTATCGCAGGAGATAAAAGATGAGCACGATTGAAAATAATCAGTCACTGAATGCAATCTTGGACAAAATCGGTATTAAACCCCCGGTTGAGGACAAACGTGCCAATGGTCAGGAATTAGGGCAGGAAGATTTTCTGAAACTGATGACAACTCAGCTCCAAAATCAGGACCCTTTCGCACCTATGGAGAATGCTGAGTTTATTGCTCAGATGGCCCAGTTCTCAACGGTGACGGGTATCGCCGACATGGGCGAGTCACTTAAAGGTATATCGTCTCAAATTTCTGAGTTCCGTATCGCAACGGCAACGACAATGCTTGGTAATTCGGTGCTTGTTCCTGGTAATCAGGCTTTTCCTGATGCTAGTGGGTCTGTACATGGGGTGGTTGACCTGCCTGTTGCATCAGGCATGACAAACATTGCCTTCTCATCACCAGAAGGTGAATTGCTGCATATTGAAGAAATGGGCGCGATGCCGTCTGGGCTTTCCGGTTTTTCATGGGAAGATATTCCTCAAGACGTTCTTGCCGCTCATGATTATATCAAAGTTGAGGCATTTGCAGACCAAGGCAAAGGTCTGCAAGGGGTTTCAGCCTCAGTCTTCGGTGAAGTTCTGGCAGCTTCGACAGGCGATATTGACGGCGTTGTTCTGGATGTTAAGGGTTATGGTGATATAAATGCGAACGAGGTTGTGCAGTTCCGTCGCGGTTCCGTAGGGTCTGGGAATTTAACTTCGAGATTGTCTGATTTTAGATCCGATGCTGGCACATAAGTTGCTTCCCATTCTCTGAATACGTGTTTTCTCATCAGGATTTAACCTGAATTAAGTTTAATAAATTTCCTATCTTTGGAGAGATAAAAAATGTCATTCTATACAGCTCTTACCGGTTTGAATGGTTCTTCGGCAGATATTTCAGCCACCTCGAATAATATTGCTAACGTGGGAACCACCGGCTTTAAAAGAAGTAGAGCTGAATTCGGTGATATTTTCGCAACATCACCATTGCAGAATGCGTCCTCTTCTATTGGTTCTGGTACGATCCTGAAAGGTGTTAAACAGCAGTTTACTCAGGGTAACATTGCTGCGTCTTTGAACGCGCTCGACCTTGCGATTTCTGGGCAGGGTTTCTTTGCATTGAAGCCGTCTCTGACGTCAACTCAGACAGTTTATACGCGGAACGGCTCTTTGAACGTTAATAACGACCGATATGTTGTTGATTCTGCCGGCCAGTATCTTCTCACCTACCCTGTAAATACAGACGGGTCTGTTACAGCCAAAGATTTGAATAGTGCTGTTCCGTTGCAACTGCCCGTAACATCGGGTGCTCCGCAGGCGACTGGGTTGATTGAGCTTGGGGTGAACGTTCCTGCGGAAGCAGATGTTGTAACTGATAGAGCCGCATTTTCTGATGGTTATGCTTTCAACGCAGACGATTCTAATACGTATACAAATTCAACATCAATCACTATCTTTGACGATTTGGGTAATCCAACAATTGCGACGATTTATTTCATCAAGACACAGTCTGCCTCAGCGGATGACCCAACTAATAAATATGATACGCGTCTAGTGATTAACGATACTGTTATTAACCCAGACCTTGTTGCAGCCGTCGATGATTCTGGTTCAGGTATTTTTGTTGATAGATTTGGTATGCAAACGACATCTGTGCCAGATGATAATTACTTCTTAGAAGGAAAGGGTTCTCCCCTTTATAAGTTGGATAACCTTCAAACTTTGGTGCCTTCAACTCCTGCTGAAGTAAGAGGTGAAGGCGGAGCTAATCTTGGATTTGATTTCGGCGAAGAGGGTGACCGCCTTGTAGAAATTGTTACAGACCCAACGCAGTTTAATGCAACGCGCGAAAGTGGTGATTCAAACAGTAGTATTTACTGGGGTAAAAATTTTCTATCCTTGAATGTAGATAATAGTGACCAACCAATTAATATTGATATTCGTCCCGGAAAATATAATGCTGCCCAACTCGCTGCAGAGGTTGAGCGTGCAACTAACGAAGCATATGGTGATGATAGTAAAATTCAGGTTGTCCAAAATGTAGATGACGTGATGAATATTAACCTATTTAAGCTTAATGCGGATGGGTCCTCCACTGGTCTTACTACAACTATTGCTGTTGACCTATTAAGCGCAAGTTACGTTTCAACGGTTGAAGACATAAACCTAACCGGTGCTTCTCCTGACTTCACAAGAGAACAATTTCTGGCACACTCTCAAGCGCGAATCAATGCATCTTTAAATACCTATGCTGATACAGCAGCTAATGCCACGGCTCTTGGTGTAGACACCCAATTTTTTGGGCGGTCTATCGGTGAGCAAATGAATGCTATCCTTACAGAAACACAAATTGTTGAATTTAGACATACACAGTCTACTGCAACAACACCAACGACAGCAGACACTACCTCCGCCACTAATTATATGGTGTACTCGTATCAAGGCGCAAAACCAAGTTTGAGCGTGTATGATAATAAAGCAACGCTGGGTTCCGCTGATACGATTGTCTATGATTCTACACAAAATACGCTCACCGTGCAGGTGGTTGATGCGTCCAACATTTCAGTAAATGAAAATATTAGAATTGCTGGTAACTTTGATATTGCAGTTGCGGCTCAGGCGTCCGCCAAAACCCATTTAAATGGTCGGGAATTCAGTGTAACTGCAGTTGATACAACCACTAACACCATCACGATAAATACTACTGGTATGTCATTTCCAGAATCTGGTTTTACCGTTTCTGGTAATACAGATATTCATGTAATGAGTGATGAATCGGCAGATGTAGAGGCGTTTTTTGAAGGCTCTCAAAATGTTTTTGAGGGTGCTGCAGTTAATTTCAGTAGCCAGAAAATCGTAATTAGGGAAATGTCCACTGCCGGTAAACACGCTTACAGAAACACAGATATTACCAGCCTGGGGGTATTAGGGAACTTTACAACCGCTGGCACAATGGTTGCCACTGCCGCAACTTATTCGGGGGTTGCCTCTACTAGTGGTTCTGGCACGGGCGCTACATTCAATGTAACCGTATCTGCAGCGGGGGTGGTTACCAAAATTGAGGCCGCCACAGGCGGTTCTGGTTATTCGGCGTCAGATACAATCACTATTGATGGCGCATTACTTGGCGGGGCATCAACAACAAATGATCTTACCTTAACAGTTGGTTCGGTTGCTGGTATTTTTAATGTCGATAACACTGTTTTTGACATCGACCAGACAGTAAGTGGCGTTACTCTTGATAGCCTTGATGTTCTGGGGTTCCGTTCAGCGGCTGATGCAAATACATTGACAACAAGCACTGATTGGATTGATGAGAAGGCACCTCCGGTTAAAGTTTCTTATGATGCGACCAATCAAAATCTTCAGTTTAGTGTTGATAGAACAGTGCTTGGCACTGGTACAGAGAGTAATTTCAATTCCTTTACTGTATTCGGAGCAACTTCTGCCACTTCGAACAATAACTTAGGTGTTCCAAATCAGGATGATTCAAGCGAAGTTTTAATTCGAGGTGGGACATTCCTCTCAACGGACCCAATTGTTGCGGACGGTGAAGAAATACAGCTCAATGATAAACGTTTTGGTGTGAACGTTATATATAACGCAGATACACAATCTTTCTCGTTTAAAAGCGGTACTACAGGGGAAGCAATTGCTGCTAACGGTGCATTGAACGTGACCGCCGCGCAGACTGCTTCATCTATTGCAGTTGGAAGACATACTCTCTCCACAACGGATGGTTCGGTGGTAACAGGTTCTCTCGCATTTTCTGGTGATAATCACCTTATGGGCGTAGGTGCTACAAAGTCTGACGCGGTAACAACCGCTGGGAGAGGCCTTGCATCAACCGCAGCTATAGCAACTGGAGCCGCTGCGATTGATGACCTTTCAGAGGTCTTCAATCTTACATCTGCGAGTGGTGACAATATTTTTAACGTATCGGTTAATGGTATCAATGGTGTGGTTGAAGTGCCATCAGGATTTTATGTTGGTTCAACATTAGCACAAGCGCTTGAAACAAGAATCAATCAGGTCATGGATTCCACAACTGGCGAAACTGTTGGTGGAGTTTCAGTGGCATATCAGTCCGACGGTAATAATTTTATCTTCACAACGGGCACAACCGGAGATACTTCAACGATCAAGGTGAAGGGCGCCTCAAGGCTTGGTCTTGCAGAAGTGCCTCTTGGTGTGGGCAATGTGCCTAATATTTATAATTTAGTTCAGGCAACGAATGCACAAGGTGTCCAGCTATATGTAGATGCTACGGGCGCAGTTGTGGAAACACCTCCTGCTAACCTCGTGACTGGTTATTACCCGCTATATATCGATGAGGGTGAGCTTACCTTCTCTAAGAGTGGTTCTCTTGTTAGTCCTAAAAATAGGGTTCACTTTGAGCGCCAAGAGCAGGGGTTCTCGATTGATCTTGATATCGACTTCACAGCTTCAACACAATTTGCGCAGCCATTCTCTGTGACAACTGTTAATCAGGATGGTTTTACATCTGGTCGTCTTGATGGTCTGGAAATTGATGCATCGGGAACGGTTCGTGCTAACTATACTAATGGTCAGAATAATCCATTGGGTAAAATTGTTCTTGCGAACTTTAACAACCAAAACGGTTTGAAACAGATTGGTAACGCAACTTATACAGAAACAGCTGTTTCTGGTGCTGCATCGGTTGGTGAAGCGGGTGCTGAGGGTTTTGGTACAATTCTGTCTGGTTCTCTTGAACGCTCTAACGTTGATATTACCGAAGAGCTAGTGAATTTGATTACTGCCCAGAGAAACTTCCAAGCCTCTGCTAAGGCGATTGAAACAACGACAACCCTGACACAGACAATCATTAATATCCGGATGTAGTCTGGCTGGAGTTAAGTCAGACAAGCGGCGATATGTTTAGCTACTGCAAGAAGTAACGTGAAAGGAGATATATTGTTATGGATAAAATGATCCATATGTCGCTTAATACGCTTGATATCGCGTTACGCAAACAGGCTGTGAGTGCTCAGAACCTTGCTAACGCGAATGTGACGGGCTTTCGCCGTGATGTTTATGATAATTTTGGGTCAGCGTTTCTTGAAGCAGAGAACCAGATGAATAGTCGTGCTTTCGCTATTACAACTGGAAGTGGCGCATTCGACTCGGAACAGGGCCGAATGACGGGTACAAGCCAGCCAACTGACCTTGCGATTGATGGAAAAGGGTATTTTGCCTCGCAGCGGAACGGACTTGAGCCATCTTTGACACGCCGTGGTGATATGTCAGTGTCTGCAGACGGGTTCTTGATTAATGGCATAGGTGCCAAAATTTTGAGCGAAACACTTCAGCCTATTTCTGTGCCGCCTTTCCGGAAAATTATCGTTGCTGAAAATGGCAATCTTCTTATTGAACCTATAAATGGTGAGCCGGGTGTTAACCAGCTTATTGGGTCGATAGGATTAGTGTCTGGAGATGGTCTCGATTTACGCAAAACAGAAGATGGCGAAATTCGTAACGCGGATGGTTCGCCAATCGAAACTGACCAAAATGTCAAAGTAAAACAGGGGTATATTGAAAGTTCTAACGTGAGTTCTGTTGAAGAACTTGTTGCGTCAATGAGCTATCAGCGTAGTTATGAGTTAAACTTGAAGCTCATCAAAATTGCCTCACAAATTGATGAGGGTACAGCCTCGTTGTTAAAGTTACCTAATGGATAATCTCTACAGATAGAGTGTCAAAAACCTAACTGGCATAATCATTGCAAAGCTAAGTGTGAAATCAATTTCCGTCACGGAGTGTTCACACCATGTCTACATACGCAATGCATGTCGCCAAGACCGGTATTAATTCACAGCAGACAAAAATGCAGATTATCGCCAACAATTTGGCGAACGTGAATACAAATGGATTTAAATCTGACCGTGCTAATTTTGAGACACTATTATATCAGATTATTCGCCCGTCTGGTGAGCAGACTTCTGAAGATACAAACCTTGCATCAGGCTTTGCCATTGGTGCTGGTACTAGATTGCTCAATACGTCAAAGGTACATAGCCAGGGCAGCCTGATCTCAACAGAGAATGCTCTTGACCTTGCGGTTGAAGGGTCTGGATTCTTTCAGGTGCTCCTGCCCGATGGCAGAATTGGTTATACGCGTAACGGATCATTTGCCCGCAGTGCGGAAGGAACCGTTACAACCCAGTCCGGTTATGTCGTTCAGCCAGAAATTCAGATTCCCGAAGGTGTTTCCCAGATCAATATCTCACAGGATGGCATCGTTTCTGTTCAGGTGCCTGGTCAGGTCGCTGCTGAAGAAGTCGGTCAGTTAACACTTGCAGATTTTGCTAACCGTCAGGGACTTGAGCCAATTGGTGAGAGCTTTCTTGTTGAAACACCAGCGTCTGGCCCGGCTATTGTTGCCAACCCGTTTGCAGAGGGGTTTGGCAAGGTAGTTCAGGGAAATCTTGAAGGCTCAAATGTGAATGTAGTGCAGGAACTCGTTGATATGATCGAGACTCAGCGTGCTTATGAAGTGAGCTCAAAATCCATCACGGCCGTTGATGAAATGATGCGGTTCATTTCCCAGAATCTATAATTTTTGGCGCTCTTTACCTTTTGCTAAGGGATATTTCTTTACAATGCTCTTTTCGTGTCGAATTTCTTTAATTATGCTTTTGAGCCTGCTGGCTTTTGGAGGCTGTTCAACGTATGTTGAGAATGTTGAGAGCGGTTTCTTTGAGCCTGTCTTTCCGGCTGCGGAAATGATGTCCAATGCGTCTGAGAAGTCAGGCTCCATTTTTCAAGCAGGGCAGGGTGGGCTATTTTCATCTGACCGCCGCGCCCGCCGTGTTGGTGATATTCTGACGGTTGATTTCAACGAAGTATTTGCGGCAACCAAAGCGCAGACGGCTGCATCAGCAAAATCAGATAGTTTTGATGTTACTCTGCCAAATGTCCTGCCGAATATTATTACTGGCGGGCTCGGCAATGGTGAAGCCGGCAACGCAATGGCCGCAGGGACGACACGCTCATTTAGCGGTTCTGGAAATGCTGCCCAGTCCAACTCTCTGACAGGCCGTCTGTCTGTTACCATTGTCCGAGTGTTTGATAATGGGAACATGGGCGTTCTTGGTCAAAAAGAACTTACATTGAATAATGGCAAGGAATATATCCGGCTGAGCGGTATTGTCCGCCCAGAAGATATTTCCCCGTCAAATACTGTATCATCAAACCTTCTGGCAGATGCGCAGATTAGCTACACAGGTGCAGGCCAACTTGCCGATAGCTCAAAGCCGGGTTGGTTAAGTCGGGCCCTTCGCACCGTATCACCTTTTTAACCTCTGGAGTGAGATACCTATGATTATGAGGCTCCTCTACCTTTGCCTAATTGCCGCAATTACTCTAATGACTATGGGAAAAGCGCAGGCTGACCGGCTAAAAGATATAACATCGATTGCCGGTGTCAGGTCTAACCAGCTTGTTGGCTATGGTCTTGTTGTTGGCTTGCCCGGCACTGGCGATGGCAGCTCTACCTTGACCCTGCAGTCTATGCAGGCCCTTATCAGTCAGCTTGGGATGAACACATCCTCAATTCTGGACCTCAACGGGAAGAATTCAGCTGCTGTTATTGTCACAGCTGAACTCCCTGCTTTCTCCAAGCCTGGTCAGCGTATTGACGTTACAGTTTCTACGCTTGGGCAGTCAAAGTCTCTGCGCGGCGGCACATTACTGATGACACCTCTTCTAGGTGCTGATGGTGAAACCTACGCTGTTGCGCAAGGTAATATGTTGGTTGGCGGTCTTGGCATTGAAGGGAAAGATGGCTCGTCACTGATCGTCAACATTCCGACAGTCGGACGTGTGCCAGGTGGCGGAACAGTTGAGCGTCTTATCGAAACAACCTTCCTTGAAACAGATAATCTGGTGTTGAATCTTCATCAAGGCGATTTTTCCGTTACGAATCAGGTGGCAGAGGCCATCAACGATATTTTTGGTGACGGCGTTGCCGTGCCCCTTGATGCCCGCTCTGTTAGGGTGCGTGCTCCTCTGGAACCGAGTCAGAAGGTCTCTTTTGTTAGCATGCTTGAAAATATTGAAATTGAGCCTGAGCGTACATCAGCCAAAGTAGTTGTTAATGCGCGCACCGGAACAATTGTTATTGGCGGCGATGTGCGGGTAACACCTGCTGCTGTAACGCATGGCTCTCTTACAGTCAGGGTTGATGAGAATACAGACGTTACTCAAGCCAATAATCTTGCAGTAACTGACGGCGTTGCTGTGACAGCTGCCGGCGCGGCAGTAGAAACACCAAACACGGATATTTCAGTTGTGGAAGAACCAGCAAGGGCATTTGTTTTCGATCCGGGTGTTGACCTGTCAACAATCGTCGAAGCCATTAATGGTGTCGGCGCAAGCCCTGCTGACCTTGTTGCCATCCTTGAAGCATTACGTGAGGCCGGCTCGCTCCGTGCCGAGCTAGTTGTGATTTAAGGAGGCGCTTATGTCATCTATCTCTTCGTCAATGATGGACCCAGCTTTTGCTGCTAGCCAATTTCAGCAGCAGGCACAGCCAAATGATATGCGTGCCGCCGCTGAGCAGTTTGAAGCGTTATTTCTCCAGCAAATGATGGCACAGGCGCGTAAATCGAAATTATCTGAGGATATTCTGAGTAATAAAGGTACAGAAACTTACAACAACCTTCTTGACCAAGAACGGGCAACTGAGCTGGCAAAGACCCTTGATTTGGGTATTGCTGAAGCTTTGATGCGTCAGTTTGGTGCAGCAGAGAAGGAGTAAAAAATGAGCAGCCTTTTTGATGTTGGTAAAAGTGCGATTAATTCATATCGTCAATCTCTGGCCGTAACAGGTCAGAATATCGCGAATATTAATACCGAAGGTTATAAACGTCGCGAAGCAACACTTGAGGAAGTAAGTGGCTCGCAAGGTAGCATTACTTCAATTCAAGATCAGGCTGGTTTAGGGGTTCGTGTTACAGACATTAGACGTTCATTTGATTCCTTCATGCAGGATAGAAGCCGATTCGCTCAATCTGAATTTCAGAAATATGACACCTATCTTGAGCAGGTGCAACAGCTTGAAAATCAGCTTTTACCCGGAGAAGGCGGTATTGATAAACGCTTATCAAGCTTTTTTAACACTCTTTATGATGTGGCCATTGACCCAACTAGCCTATCAACACGAGTTATTGCAATGGAGCAGGGAAAAGCAGTTTCCGATGCTTTTGCTGATACAGCTTTGCAACTTGATAAGCTCAAATCTAATACTCTGAGCCAAATGAAAGATACGCTGACTGCCCTCAATGTACTAACTGCAGAGATGGCCTCAGTGAATGAGCAAATCACCTCAAACGGGCAAAGCGGTTCTGCGCCAAATGCAGTCCTTGATTTGCGTGACCGCGTATTAACTGACATAGCTAAATTAGCATCTATTTCGGTTGATTATTCTGAAACTGGCGCGGCAAAGGTAACTCTAGGGTCAACTGGCATGGGCCCTACGCTTGTTGAAGGAAGTACAGTTGCCAAACTGGAGCATAGTTATACGAATGATACCAATTTGCAACTTGTTGTGAATAAGAATGGCTCCAAATCAACAACTAATCAGGCATCAGGTGGCGTTGTTCATGGCCTTTTAATGGCGTTTGGGTCTGTTGATGAAACGCTCACAGCATTAAATCAGCTCGCCGTTAAGGTAACGCGGGATGTAAATGCGCAACACCGTCAGGGTATGACGCTTGAAAATGTTAAGGGCGGTGATATGTTTGCCGTCAATGGTATTTCTGTTACGCCAAATACAGCAAACAGAGGCAAAGCCTCCATAGAATTTACAACAACAAATTTGCACTTACTCCCCTCATCAGAGATGACTTTATCATATGACGAAGACGCGGAATTATGGCGCCTCAGGGACGCAGCAGGAACTCAGCTAGCGTCTGGAACGAGTGAGATTAATACTCTGGGAATGAGTATGATTGTTCACGGGCAAGGCCGGGGTGCTGATTATTTTACTGTTAGTCCTGTTAAGGACGCTGCTGCGCAAATGAGCTTTGTTGTGAGCCGCCCAGAAGACCTTGCGGCTGCGTCCAATTCAAGCATCAGCGCTGATACAACAAATAATGGGGATGCTGTCCTAAACGTTATTAAAATAGCTGGTGGTGATAGCGATAGCACTGTTGGAAATTCTCTTACTGTCGATAAGGTTATAGCTAGTTCCTATAGCCCTGTGTTGGCATCTGAATTTCTTAAGACTGGTCTATCTACTGTTGTGCCAGCAGGTACATCTGCGATTGACCTTTCTTCATTCTCTCGGCAGGGCTCAGCTCAATTTCAAGTTTCGGATTTAGAACTTAAGAACCTTTCTGCCTTAAATTTAACTTTTACCGGTACGACAAATAATGGCCCTCATTCCTTAAACTTGAGTTATGGTAGTGTTTTCCCGCAGGCAGCAACGGGTAGCTATTGGACATCAATGAATGATGTTGCTGATGCATTGAATGGTGGCACTATAACAACAGCAGGCAGCCTGACTATTTCCGAACTTGGCTTGTATGCCTCTGGAGCAAATGGGGCTCTGACGCTATCACTTGGTACAGGTGATTTTGATGTCTCAGGCTCAGAGCCAAACCTGTCTGTTGGCCTTGGTCAAGTTCAGGGTAGCGTTCAAACAGCTTTTGATGCTTCTGATATTCAATTATTTACTCGAGAAGGGCGTCATGTAGCTGGCTCAGCTCTGACTACAACTGAAATCAATGACCTGCTTATTGCGGATAATGGTTTTAATATTCAAGCAGATTATGATGGTAGCTATCTAAATGGTGTTGCTGGCGCATATCGCGGCATGGGTATCGAGACAATTTTTAGTGGCGGCATGCATACTCTCTCAACTGGGAGTAATGGTACTGGTGCAACAGCAACGGCTGGGAGTGCCGCTGTTCCTGTAAATCCAACTACATCACATGTTGTTGCTATCACGCTTAGTAATGGCAGTACGGCTTCTGCGACAATTCCACTCGGCGCTAGTGCTGCGGCTGCCGCCAAGACACTAAATACAGCGATTGATGATATTGGCATTCATGCCACAGCAAGTACACGCGTAGAATTAAAAACATTTACCTCAGCTGGTGAGGTAACATTTGGGCTTGAGGGAAAAAATACACAGCCTGTTATGATTTCAGCGCAAGTGACAACTTCTGACCTGACTAACCTGGCCCTTGCTATTAATTTACAGACGACAAGTACAGGTATAACAGCGTCTCTTTCGTCAAATAAAGACCGTATTATTCTAGAATCTGAGGCAGCTGATGATATCCTGATCGCTGACACAACAGCGGCAAGTCCAGATTTTACAGCACGAGTTATCAATGATGATGGAACAGTTGCATCATCAGATGTTCTGATAGGAAGTGCATCTGGCACAAGTATACTTGATCACGCACGTTTTTCTGGTGTGGTAAAACTTACTTCTAGTGAGGCTATCAGTCTAGTTGCTAATAGTACGACCTATACAAGTGTTGTCGACCCTGAAACTAATGGTCTTGTGTCGGTAGTCTCTGATGCAGCCTCAGAGAAAAAACAGGTTCGCTTTAACATCAACGGTGATACCGACGCATCTTCGGCATCAGCTGACGGGCTGCGGGCGTCTGCTGCAAATGCAGC
>Ga0233444_10004381_pt1 | contig 13508 bp, 9 predicted proteins | sample SI_124_October20_6_FD_182792 | JGI IMG/M metagenome (GOLD analysis project Ga0233444, IMG submission 182792) | Seawater microbial communities from Saanich Inlet, British Columbia, Canada - SI_124_October2016_10_MG | ecosystem: Environmental > Aquatic > Marine > Inlet | place: Canada: British...
TTAATTGGAGATTTAACAACACTTTATAAACAATATGAATCGATTAAGCCATGGCTTACAACAGAACAAACTGGCGAAGAAAAAACAGAATTAAAACAAACTCAAAAAGATAGAGAAAAATTAGATGGTTACTATGAGTGTATTTTGTGTGCCTGCTGTTCCACATCTTGTCCAAGTTATTGGTGGAATGGAGATAAATATCTGGGCCCCGCGGTACTATTGCAAGCTTACCGTTGGATCAATGATAGTAGAGATGGTGATAAAAAAGAGAGATTAAAAAAGGTTGCAGATGAATTAAAATTATATAGATGTCATACTATTATGAATTGCACTAATTCATGCCCAAAAGGATTAAATCCTGCAAAAGCTATTGGTTCCATTAAGAAAATGCTTGCAACAAGCTAAAACCTTATTTATTCAATTACATCATGAGAACTATTGAGCACTTTGTTAACGGAAAATCTTATAGTGGTGAGTCTAAAAAAAAAGGTAAAATTTTTAACCCTGCAACAGGTGATCAGGAAGCAGAAGTAAAATTAGCAAGCATAAAAGATGTAAATTATGCAGTCAAAAACGCGAAAAAAGCGTTTGATGCTTGGGCTAACACGCCTCCGCTACAAAGAGCTAGAGTAATGTTTAAGTTTAAAGAATTAATTGAAAAAAATTCAGATGAGCTTACTAAAATAATAGTAGCTGAACATGGAAAAGTTTATGAAGATGCTAGAGGGTCGCTAACGAGAGGTTTAGAAGTTGTGGAGTATGCATGTGGTATACCTCAAATGTTAAAGGGCGAATTTACTGAAAATGTTGGAACTAATGTTGATAGTTGGTCTATAAGACAGCCACTGGGTGTTTGTGCAGGCATTACACCTTTTAACTTTCCAGCTATGGTTCCTATGTGGATGTTTCCAATGGCAATTGCGTGTGGAAATACATTTATTCTTAAACCCTCTGAAAAAGATCCTTCATGTTCTATGAGATTAGCAGAACTCTTAAAAGAAGCAGGTTTACCAAATGGTGTATTTAATGTCGTTAATGGAGACAAAGAGTCAGTAGATGCATTAATTAATAACAAAGATGTAGTAGCAATGAGTTTTGTTGGCTCGACGCCTATTGCAAAATATATTTATGAAAATTGTGCTAAAAATGAAAAAAGAGTTCAAGCATTAGGAGGAGCAAAAAATCACTGTGTAGTTATGCCGGATTGTGATTTAGACCAAGCAGTAAATGGATTAATGGGTGCCGCTTATGGTTCAGCAGGAGAAAGATGTATGGCACAATCAGTCGCTGTAGCTGTTGGTGGCATAGGTGACAAATTAGTCAATTCATTAGCAAAAAAAGTTGAAGCTTTAAAAGTTGGTCCAGGAATGGATAAAAAATCTGAGATGGGTCCGCTTGTTACTAAAGATCACTTAGAAAAAGTCAAAAGTTATGTAGATATCGGAGAAAAAGAGGGAGCTAAACTAATTGTAGACGGAAGAAATTTAAAATTGCAAGGTTATGAAAATGGCTATTACATTGGAGGCTGTTTGTTTGACCACGTAACTAAAGATATGAGTATTTATAAAGAAGAGATCTTCGGACCAGTTTTATCTGTAGTTAGGGCAAAAAATTTTGATGAAGCTTTACAGCTAGTAAATGATCACGAGTTTGGTAACGGTGCAAGTATCTTTACCAGAGATGGAGACTCAGGAAGAACATTTTCTAGTAAAGCTAAGATTGGAATGATTGGTATTAACATACCAATTCCAGTGCCAATGGCTTTCCATAGTTTCGGTGGGTGGAAAAGATCCTTATTTGGAGATCAGCATATGCATGGTCCAGAAGGAGTAAGATTTTATACTAAATTAAAAACAATGACATCAAGATGGCCATCAGGTTCAAGATCTGACCCAGAGTTCGTGATGCCAACAATGAAATAAAAAGGAGATATATGAGAAAAAAAATTACTTTAATAGGAGCAGGTCAAATTGGAGGAACACTGGCACATTTAATTGCATTAAAAGAGTTGGGTGACGTTGTCCTTTTTGATGTAGCAGCAGGCATTGCTAAAGGCAAAGCGCTCGACATTGCTCAATCTTCTCCAGTTGATGGGTTTAATATTAATTTGTCAGGAACAGATAACTATGAGGATACTAAAGATTCCGATGTAATTATAATTACAGCAGGGGTACCTAGAAAACCAGGAATGACAAGAGATGATTTACTTGGCATAAACCTTAAAATTATTAAACAAGTTGCAGAAGGCATAAAAAAAACATCTCCAGAGGCTTTTGTAATATGTATTACTAATCCATTGGATGTAATAGTAATGGCTTTACAAAAATATTCAGGTTTACCGAAAAATAAAATAGTGGGTATGGCCGGAATTTTAGACTCATCAAGATTTATTTATTTTTTATCTCAAGAATTAAAAGTTGAGGTAAAAAAAATTAAATCATTCGTATTAGGAGGTCACGGCGACAGCATGGTAGCCATGCTAGAAGCTACAGAAGTTGAAGGGAAAAAAATTAATGAATTAGTTAAAGAAGGCAAAATTACAAAGGAAAGACTAGATGAAATAGTTGAAAGAACAAAAAAAGGTGGTGCCGAAATAGTAAAATACTTAGAAAAAGGATCAGCTTTTTATGCACCAGCAGCGTCTGGTGTGGAGATGGCTGAAAGTTATCTTAAAGATTTAAAAAAACAACTTCCCTGTGCCGTTTATCTAAATGGAGAATACGGAGCAAAAGATATTTATGCAGGAGTTCCAGTATTAATTGGCTCTGGTGGAGTAGAAAAAATAGTTCAATTAAATTTATCTTCAATTGAAAAAGAAAATTTTGAAAAATCTATAAAAACTGTCAGAGATTTATTTGATGCCGCTAAAAAAATAGATAATGATTTGGTCTTATAGTTTTTTAATTACATATAGAATATTTTTTCCAAATTTATAAAATAGAATTTTATCTAAAAAAAAGGTCAAAGGTGTAAAAATTTTATCCCATATTAATATTTTTAATTTTGATGGATAAACTTCTTCTTTAAAAAAAATTTTGTTTAAAAAATATAAAAAGTATCCAAGTGCATCTAGGTAAATAAGATTTATAAGTTTTGAGTCTTTAATTTTAATATCTTTAAAAAAACTAATTTTGTATCTTCTGAAATGACCTACTGCTTTGTCAAAATTTGAGTATAATTCGTTGTGCGCAGGAACAAGAATTATTAAATAACCATTTACATTAAGTTTTTCAAAAGCTTGGGAAATCTCATTCTTATCTTTCTCAATATGTTCTAGAACATTTAAATACATTATAGTGTCGAATTTTTCATTCAAATCTTTTGTAACTTTATTAGTAAAATTAATGTTTTCATTAGAGAATTTTTCTTTAATAATATATAGATTGTTATTATCAATTTCACTTAAAGTTAGCTTACTTGGAATGTCCTTATAATTACTTGTAAAACTACCTATACCTGCACCTACTTCTAGAACACTACCTCTTATAAATTTCTTAATTAACAAAAATATGTATTTTCTCCATATTGTGGCTTTGTCAAAATTATCTAATTCAGCTCCAGGATATTTCATTTTATTATATGTTAAATATTGTTAAATTTAGTTATGCAAAAATATTTATTTCTTAATATATTCATAATATTTGTAGTTTCAATTGTTACAAATTATTATTATGGCTCTCTAGGAGTATTTCCAATAGATACATTTGCTTTTTTTGACTCGGCAAATTCAATTAATAAAAATTTTCTACCTATTAGGGATTACTGGACATCTAATGGTTTATTGGTTGATCTTATACAATCAATCTTTTTTAAATTATTTGGTGTTAGCTGGCATTCTTATTTACTACATTCATCTTTATTAAACTTTTTATTAGCATATTTTTCATATAAATTTTTTACTAGTGAAGGTTTAAAAAAAGCGCCTTCGCTATTTTACAGTTTATCGATAGCAATTTTAGCCTATCCATCTGTGGGTGTACCTTTTTCAGATCATCATTCATTAATATTTTCTATTGTTGGAATATATTCTTATATAATTTCAATTAAAAAAAAATCTAATTTTTTTTTATTTTTAACAATTTTTTTGTTAGGAATTGCTTTTTTGTGCAAGCAAGTACCGGCAGCTTTTTTTATATTTTTAATTAGCTTTCATTTAGTATTTTTTTCAATTTTAAATAAAAATTATTTTTTAATCATTAACTCTTTTCTTATCTCTTTCTTCTTTCTTTTTGGTTTAATAATTTTTCTAGATTTCAATGATGTAGGAATAAAAAACTTTTTTATACAATATATTTTTTTCCCACTATCAATAGGATCAGAGAGATCCGGTGATTTAAGTATTAACACTTTTGTTTTGAGTATTTTTAAAGAATTTAAATTTTTTTTTATATTATCTTTAGTAATGTTATATCAAATTATTAAACAAAAAAATGTTATACAATTAACAGAGAAATCAAAAATATATAACACTAATATAATTTTTTTGTTTGTAATTTTAATTTCAATTATTAATCAATTAATAATGAAAAATCAAAATATGGTATTTTTTTTGTTACCTATTTTAATTGGAATTATTCACAGTCATGTTAAGTTAAATAAGAAAAATTTTAAAAAAATTATTTTAGTTTTTTTTATTTTTAATATTTTTATTACTTTTAAATATCATGACAGATTTAATATAGATCGAAAATTTATGGATTTACAAAATATTAATAAATCAAATTTTGAACAAGGAGCCTATATTTCAGATAAGTTGAAAGGTTTAAAATGGGTGACAGCTGTTAATCAAGAAATATTTAAAAACGAGGTTGAACTAATTAAAAAAAGCTTAGAATATTTAAGAGTAAATAAAAAAAATAGCGTTATAATTACTTACTATCAATTCATTAATTCAGAACTTGACCACAACCTATATTCACCAAATAGATGGTACACTGATGATGGCATAAGTTATCCTTTAAAAGACAATAAATATCATGATTATTATGTAGAATTTTTTAAGAGGAAATTAAAAAAAAAAAAAATAGAAAAAATTTATACAATTTATCCGTTAGATGAAAAAGCATTCAGCTTTGTTTTTAAAAATAACTGTTATGATACGATCAAAATAAATGACATGTTGTTAAAGCATAACATATTGAATTGTTTTGCAAAATTAAAATAATCATTTATAAGCATTACAAATGAATATTCATGAACATCAAGCAAAAGAGATTTTAAAGGAATTTGGAGCCCCGGTTTCAAATGGTATAGTAATTTTTTCTCCTAATAAAATTAAAGACGAAGCAAGTAAATTAAACTGTCAAGAATTTGTTTTAAAAGCTCAAATTCATGCTGGAGGAAGAGGAAAAGCAGGAGGGGTTAAGCTTGTTAAAAGTATTTCTGAATTAGAGATCGAAGCTCAAAATATGATGGGAAAGGTCTTAGTTACTCACCAGACCGGACCCGCGGGAAAAGAAGTAAAAAGATTATATATTGAGGAAGCTTCGAATATTTCAAAAGAATATTATTTATCTTGTTTGGTTGATAGAGAGACATCAAAAATAGCTTTTATCAGTAGCACTGAAGGTGGAATGGATATTGAAAAAGTGGCTTCTGATACTCCAGATAAAATCATTACAAATAAAATAGAGCTTAAAGAGGAGGGTCCAAATGAAAAAGAAATTGAAAAAATAGTTTCAGTATTTAATTTCAATAAAGATCAAAAAGAAGTTTCAAAAAATTTAATAAAATCATTATACAAAATAATTTTAGAGAAAGACGCAAATTTAATTGAAATCAACCCGCTGATTATAACTAAGGATGACAAGCTTGTTTGTTTGGATGCAAAAATGAACTTTGATGATAATGCAATTTTTAGAAGACCAGACATACTTAACTTAAGAGATTTAAATGAGGAAGATCCTGCTGAAATCGAAGCAAGCAAGCATGATTTAGCTTATATTAAGTTAAATGGTTCAATAGGATGTATGGTTAATGGAGCAGGTCTTGCTATGGCAACTATGGACATAATTAAGCTCTATGGAAAAGAACCTGCAAATTTTTTAGACGTTGGCGGTGGAGCATCTAAAGAAAAGGTAGCAGCTGCATTTAAATTAATTTTATCAGATAAAAATGTAAAAGGAATTTTGATAAATATATTTGGTGGAATCATGAGATGTGATGTACTTGCTCAAGGTGTTGTTGATGCAGCTAAAGAAATTAATTTGTCGGTTCCACTTGTTGTTAGATTAGCGGGCACTAATTTTAAAGAAGGAAAAGAAATACTAGATAAATCAAATTTAAAAATATTATCTGCTTCAGATTTAAATGACGCGGCAAAAAAAATTGTAGAAGCAATTAATTAAATGTCAGTATTAGTTAATAAAAATACAAAAGTAATTTGCCAAGGTTTTACTGGAACACACGGAACATTTCATTCCGATCAAGCCATAAAATATGGAACAAAATTAGTTGGAGGAGTTACACCAAATAAAGGTGGGCAAAAACATTTAGAGCTTCCAGTTTTTAATACTGTTCAAGAAGCAAAAGATCAAACTTCTGCAAACGCAACCATGATATACGTTCCTCCCAAATTTGCTGCTGCTGCAATTATTGAAGCGGTAGAGGCAAAAATTGAATTAATTGTTTGTATTACTGAAGGAATACCAGTGTTAGATATGCTAAAAGTAAAAAAAAAATTAAATTCTAGCATCTCAAGATTAATAGGACCTAATTGTCCAGGCATTATAACACCAGAGGAGTGCAAGATCGGAATTATGCCAGGAAATATACATAAAAAAGGGACAGTAGGGATAGTTTCAAGATCTGGAACACTAACTTATGAAGCTGTTGCACAAACATCTGCTAATGGAATGGGTCAGTCTACATGTATTGGAATAGGAGGAGATCCTATTAATGGAACAAATTTCATAGATTGTTTGGAACTTTTTTTAAAAGATGATGAAACTAAATCAATTGTAATGATAGGTGAAATTGGTGGATCAGCAGAGGAAGAAGCTGCAGAATTTCTTAAAAGAGAAAAGACTAAAAAACCTATGGTAGGTTTTATAGCTGGCCTAACAGCTCCTCCTGGCAGAAGAATGGGTCATGCAGGAGCAATTATTTCAGGTGGCAAGGGTGGAGCTGAAGATAAAATTGAAACAATGAAATCAGCTGGAATTACTATATCAAAATCGCCTGCGGATATTGGAAAAACTCTATTTCAAAAACTTAATGGTTGATTTTTATTAATTTATGTTAAAATAAATTTTTAATGTCCTCATCTGATAATAACATAACTTACAAAAAAACCTCTTTTTTAGCTGGTTCAAACTCAGAATTCATAAATGAATTTTACGCAGATTATATTTCTGATCCAAGTTCTTTACCAGAGAGTTGGAAAAATTTTTTTGATGGCCTAAGTGAAAATGAAAAACTTATTTATGATGACATTAAAGGACCAAGTTGGTCTCCAGAAAAAAAGATAAAAAAGATTAAAGTTTTTAAAGATTTTCACGAAAAAGAAGAAACAATCTCTTCTATAAATTCAGAAACCGTTAAACAAGCTTCCAAAGACTCGGTGAGAGCTATAATGCTTATAAGAGCCTATAGAATTAGAGGACACTTAATAGCAAATTTGGATCCTCTTTCAATTCAAAAAAAAGAAGAACATCTTGAATTAAAACCTGAGACCTATGGATTTGAAAAAAAAGATTACAAGAGAAAAATATTTTTAGACGGTGTTCTAGGATTACAATATGCAAATCTAAATCAAATATTAGAAATTCTTAAGAAAACTTATTCTTCAAATATTGGATATGAGTTTATGCATATGGGTGATCCAGAGGAAAAAACATGGATTAGAGACAGAATTGAGGGACCAGAAAAAAATATTTCTTTTACAAAAAATGGAAAAAAAGCGATTTTAAACAAGATCATTCAAGCCGAAGGTTTTGAAAAATATCTTCACGTTAAGTTTGTTGGTACAAAAAGATTTGGATTAGATGGTGGAGAGTCTTTAATTCCTGCATTAGAACAAATAATAAAAAAAGGTGGTAATTTAGGAGCAAAAGAAATTAAAATAGGTATGCCACATCGAGGTAGATTGAATGTCTTAGCTAATGTAATGGGCAAACCCTTTAAAGCAATCTTCAGTGAATTTTTTGGAAAAACAGTAAGCACTAACAAAAGTTTTGAAGGAGATGTCAAATATCATTTAGGTGCATCCTCTAATAGAGAATTTGATGGAAACTCTGTTCATATTAGCTTAACTGATAACCCATCTCATTTGGAAGCGGTAAATCCAGTTGTGCTTGGACAAGTTAGAGCAAAACAATTTTTTCACAAAGATAAAGAAAGAAAAAAAGTTATTCCTGTTTTAATGCACGGAGATGCTGCATTCGCAGGACAAGGAATCGTTGCTGAATGTTTTGCCATGTCAGGTTTACCTGGTCATAATATTGGAGGAACAATACATATTATTGTTAATAATCAAATAGGATTTACTACTGCACCAAGGTTTGCTCGATCATCACCATATCCTTCAGATGTTGCTAAAATTGCTCAAGCTCCAATTTTTCATGTTAATGGAGACGATCCAGAAGCAGTCGTGCATTGCGCCAAAATAGCTACAGAATATAGACAAAAGTTCAATAGAGATGTCGTTATTGATATGGTTTGTTATAGAAGATTTGGACACAATGAAGGAGACGAACCTTCATTTACGCAGCCAATTATGTATAAAAAAATAAAATCTCATTCATCAACACTATCCATTTATGGAAAGAAATTAAGCCAAGAAGGTTTAACAACAGAAATTGAAATACAACAAGAAAAAACGGTTTTTAAAAATTTCTTAGAAAAAGAATTTACATCATCAAAAAACTATAAATCAGAATTAAAATGGTTTGATGGAGCTTGGTCTAGATTTAAACCAGGGCAGGGAAAAGATAAAATAGGAGCTAGTGGCGTAGATAAAAAGCTTTTGACTGAAATAGGAAAAAAAATTACAAAGATTCCTCCTAATTTTAATGTTCATAAAACTTTAAAAAAAATATTTGATACAAGATTAAAAACTATAGATGATGGGAAAGCTATTGATTGGAGTACTGCAGAAAGTCTAGCCTTTGGAACTTTGCTCGCGGAAGGTTTTTCAGTCAGGTTGTCAGGTCAGGACTCAGGGAGAGGAACTTTTAGTCAAAGGCATGCAGTTTTAAGAAATCAAGATAACCACGAAAGATATGTTCCACTCAACAATATTTCAAAAAAACAAAAAAATTTCGAAATTATAGACAGCTTACTATCTGAGTTTGCAGTTTTAGGTTTTGAATTTGGATATTCTATTTCTGAGCCTGAAACTTTAGTTTTATGGGAGGCACAGTTTGGTGATTTTGCAAATGGAGCTCAAATAATTATAGATCAATTTATTTCATCCGGAGAGTCTAAATGGGGAAGAGCTAGTGGTTTAGTTATGTTACTACCACATGGCTACGAAGGTCAAGGCCCTGAACATTCTTCAGCTAGGCTTGAAAGATTTTTACAATTATGTGCTGGAGAAAATATTCAGGTCGTAAACTGCACTACACCGTCTAATTATTTTCATGTTTTAAGACGTCAAATGCGTCGAGAATTTAGAAAACCATTAATCATTATGACGCCTAAATCCTTATTAAGGCACAAAAAATGTATTTCAAAGATTTCTGAATTTTCAATTAAGAGTACTTTTCATAGAGTGCTTGAAGACGATTCATTTTCAAAAGTTAAAAATTTGTTAGAACTAAAAAGAAAAGATGATAAAATTAAGAAAGTAGTAATTTGTTCAGGTAAAATTTATTATGATTTGGTAGAAGCGAGAGAAAAATATAAAAATGAAAAAGTTACATTTATTCGAATTGAACAACTTTATCCTTTTCCAGTAAAGACTTTAGCAAATATCTTAAAGAGATATAAAAAAGCTAAATTTATTTGGTGCCAAGAAGAACCTAAAAATATGGGTGCATGGAATACTGTGAGAAACTATATTGATAGAACATTAGACATGATTAATTTAGGTGATATTTCAGTTAAATATGTGGGTAGAAAAGCATCTTCTTCTACTGCGACTGGAAATCTTAACAAACATCTTGCACAACAAAAAGAAATATTAGAAAAGATACTTAAGGATTAAATGTCAGAAAAAATTACAGTACCTACATTAGGCGAGTCAGTTACAGAAGCGACTGTTTCAAAGTGGCTTAAATCTCAAGGAGAAAAAGTCTCTGCTGATGAACCGTTAGTCGAATTAGAAACAGATAAAGTAAATGTTGAAGTTCCTTCTCCAAGTAATGGAGTTCTTGGAAGTATCGTTGTGAAAGAAGGCGAGACTGTAAATGTCGGATCTCTACTTGGAACTGTAAATCATTCATCAACTAATACTGATGATACTGACCAAGAAGTAAGCAATTATTCTCCTCCAAAAAAAATAAAAAAAATAGAGATACCAAAAGTTTTTGAAGAAGAAAAAATTTTAAAACCAAAAAAATTAAAGTCAAAAAAAATTAAAATTGATGAACCAAAACTTATTTTAGAGGAAGAAGAACCTTTAGTATTAGAACAAGTGCACGAAGAAAAAATATTTAAAAAAGAAGAAAGACAAGTTTCACCTGCAGCAAGAAAAATGGCTGACGAAGCCAAGGTTGATTTAAGTCGCGTGAAAGGTTCAGGAAAAAATGGGATAATTTTAAAAGAAGATATTATGAGTTTAATGGGTTCTAGACCTGCGCCAGCTGAGAGAAAAATTAAACATGGTCCAGAAGAAAGAGTCAAGATGACTAGACTCAGATTAACAATTGCAAAGAGATTAAAAGAAGCTCAAGAAAATGCTGCAATGCTTACAACTTTTAATGAAGTTGATATGAGCGAAGTGATGAATATGAAAAATCAATATAAGGATGAGTTTCAAAAAAATTATGGAGTAAAACTTGGTTTTATGTCATTTTTTGTAAAAGCTTGTGTGATTGGGTTAAAAAATTATCCTGCTATTAACGCAGAAATTCAAGGTGAGGAAATTGTTTATAAGAATTATTATAATATAAGTATAGCTGTTGGAACTGACAGAGGTTTAGTGGTGCCTGTGCTTAGAGAAACAGATGAAATGTCATTTGCTGATATAGAAAAAAATATTGGAAGTCTTGGTCAAAAGGCAAAAGATGGAAAAATTACTATTGATGATTTGCAAGGTGGAACTTTTACAATTACAAACGGTGGTATTTATGGTTCAATGTTATCAACACCAATACTAAACCCTCCTCAATCAGCAGTTTTAGGTATGCATAATATTGTACAAAGACCTGTTGTTGTAGAGGGCAAAGTAGAACCAAGACCAGTAATGTATTTAGCTTTATCTTATGATCATCGAATAATTGATGGAAAAGAAGCGGTATCTTTTTTAAAAATTGTAAAAGAGTCGCTTGAACAACCACAAAGACTTTTTCTCAACATTTAATCATGGAAAATAATTTTGATTTAGTTGTAATCGGCGGTGGACCAGGTGGTTACGTATGTGCAATAAGAGCTGCTCAATTAGGTTTAAAAACAGCTTGCGTTGAATCAAGAGGGACTCTGGGAGGAACATGTTTGAATATTGGTTGCATACCCTCAAAAAGCTTATTGAATTTATCAGAAAATTATAACAAAGCAAAAAAAGATTTTAATCGACAAGGAATAGAAATTTCTGGCATTAAACTAAATATAGAAAAAATGATGTCAAATAAAAATAAATCAATTCAGGCACTTACAAAAGGTGTTGAATTTCTATTTAAGAAAAATAAAGTTACATATTTAAAAGGTAAAGGAGTTGTTTTTTCAAAAAATAATATAGTTATTTATGGAAGTAATAATAGCAGATCTAATATTAAGGCAAAAAACATTGTTATAGCAACTGGATCAGAGGTTGTTTCATTACCAGGCATAGAAATAGATGAAAAAAATATTGTTTCTTCTACAGGAGCTTTATCTTTTGACAAAGTTCCAAATAAATTGGCTGTAATTGGTGGTGGATATATAGGACTTGAGATGGGTTCAGTATGGTCAAGATTAGGTTCAGATGTAACAGTTATAGAATATTTAGATTTTATAACACCTGGAATGGATAGAGAAGTTTCAAATGAATTTCAGAAAATATTAATAAAACAAGGCATAAAATTTAAAATGAGCTCAAAAGTTAATAGTGTAAGCAGTAAAGGAAGTTCTGTAACTATTAGTTATACAGATATAAAAAAATCAAAAGAAGAAAAAATTGAAGTAGATAAAGTTTTAGTAGCAGTCGGCAGAAAACCTTACACAGAAGGGTTAAATCTATCGAAAGTTGGTGTTAAACTGGATAACAAAGGTAGAATTGAAGTAAATAATAAACTTCAGACCTCTGTTGAAAATATTTATGCTATTGGAGATGTTATTAAAGGCCCAATGTTGGCTCACAAAGCAGAAGAGGAAGGAATAGCTGTAGCAGAAATTTTAGCTGGTCAAGCAGGACACGTAAATTATGATGTAATTCCTGGAGTTGTTTATACAGCTCCTGAAGTGGCGACAGTTGGCAAAACTGAAGAACAGTTAAAAGATGAAAACAAACCCTATAAAGTAGGTAAATTTCCGTTTTTAGCAAATTCGAGAGCAAAAGTTAATAATGAGACAGATGGATTTGTTAAAATATTAGCGGACAGTAAGACAGACAAAGTTTTAGGAGTACATATTATTGGGCCACATTGTGGTGATATGATAGCTGAAATGGCATTAGCTATGGAATTTGGGGCGAGCGCAGAAGATATAGCTAGAACTTGTCACGCACACCCTACACATACAGAGGCCATAAAAGAAGCAGCATTAGCTGTTGATAAGCGACCAATTCATTTTTAAATAAAAAAAATTCATTTAATATTAATTAATGAAAGCGCAAGTTTTATTGCCAAAAATATTTAATTTTTCGTTCACGTATAATACCAATAATCTTTTACTTAAAATAGGCGACCTAGTAGAAGTTCCTTTTGGAAAAAGGAAAGAAATAGGTGTTGTGTGGAAATATGAGAACAAAGAATTAAAAAATATAAAAATTAAAAATATAAATAAAAAAATTGAAAAATATTCAATAAATAAAAGTTTGGTTGATTTTATTGATTGGTTTTCAACTTATAATATGGTTTCACCAGGATTAACATTAAAGATGGCCATCGGAAACAAAGATAATTATATAAAAAAAATTGATTCAAGTTTAAATAAATATAAAAAAAATACAAAAAAATATAAACTTAATAATGAGCAAAAAAAGGCTCTTGAATATCTAAATCTAGTAAATAATAAATTTGATGTATCAGTCCTTCAAGGAACAACAGGCTCGGGTAAAACACTTGTTTATTTTGAAAGAATAAAAAAAATTATTGATAAAAAAAAACAAGCTCTAGTTTTACTACCAGAAATTTTTTTAACAAATGAATTCAAATCTAGGTTTGAAGATTTTTTTGGTTTTGAGCCCGCAATATGGCATTCAAAAATAA
>Ga0233444_10004383_pt1 | contig 13506 bp, 10 predicted proteins | sample SI_124_October20_6_FD_182792 | JGI IMG/M metagenome (GOLD analysis project Ga0233444, IMG submission 182792) | Seawater microbial communities from Saanich Inlet, British Columbia, Canada - SI_124_October2016_10_MG | ecosystem: Environmental > Aquatic > Marine > Inlet | place: Canada: British...
GACTCAGCCGTAGCATGAAAGGTGATATGCTGCGGCAGCCGCGCCGCACGCAACAAAGACAGAAACAGAGATTTTTTGAACGGCTTAAGGCTGAGAGCACCAGCAGATGTCTCGCCGCGGGGAGCGCAGATAACGGGCGGCAGGTCCTTGCTATGGCAATATTTTGCCAGCAGAACAGGCAGGCTGAATTTTGGGTCAAAGAGGCTATTAATATAGATAAGGTCAGCCTGCACATCTCTGGCAAGGCGCATCATATTTTTCCATGTCTGATCAGCAGGCGATAAATAGAGAATATCAGCTGGCCCAGCCGTCTGCCAGCCACCCTGAAGACCGGGATAGGGCGCATGTGCCAGATAGTCTCGGTCTGAGGTAATAATGCAAAAATTATACGTGCCGGATAGTTGCTCAACCATATTACTAATAGACCGGACAGGCCCGCCAGACTGAAATCCTGGAAGATAGTAACGTAGAAAAATCAGAATGGTTTGTTTTGAAATTAGACCTTAGCCTCATTCGTATTTTTAAAATTAGAGTGCCCTGAACGCAATCTAATTCAGTTAAAATTTGTTCTTTTTGAGCAAAAGACTATGTACCACGGCCAAAATGTCGTAATTTATTATTCAATGACTGCTCACTCTTGTTCATAAACAAGCGGTAACTCCAGCCTTTTAAGGTTTAAATGAAAAAAAGTGAATAACAAATGAAAAAAATTTATTTTATAACCTATGACCTTACTGCAAGGGGTGGAATTTCATACTATGCCAGAGCACTCATCCCAGCTCTTAAAAAAAAAGAACCTAATCTTGTAATCATAGAGCTTAAACAAAAAAATAGGTGGCATCGCCTGGCATCACTTTTAGTGTGCGCCATTCTTGCTCCCAAAGGAGCATTAATTATCTCAAATCACGTAAATTTTCTGCGCGCTTTTGTACCCTTAAAAAGACTTAAAAAGTTTTCCCTTTCAGCAATTACAATCAATAGAGAAATTGAACACCCTTCTGTTATTCCTATGCTTCGAAAAGTGGACCACCTATTTCCAATGTTTTATCACGGACAAGCTCGGCTAGAAGCATTAGGGGTTCCCTCTGAAAATATAAGCCACATTAACAATATTTTAGAGCAATCAGGTCAACCGAGCACAGACATCAAACCAGAACACCAGTTTCTTGTTATTGCAAGACTCGATAAATTCGATGCTAAAATCAAAGGTTTTTTCTATCTGTTACGCGCCCTCAGGCAATGCAAAAACATTCGGGTTGTTATTGCAGGTTCAGGCGACTCAAAGGAGTTACTAGAAGCATATTGCCAGCGGTTTAATATCCAAGATCAAGTTAGCTTCAGAGGGTTTGTAGATGATAAAGAAAAAATCTCTCTGATGCGTGCTGCTTCTGTTTTTGTTCACCTTTCTGATGGTGAGGGTTTGCCGTGCATTACCGTTATGGAAGCCATCGAGCAGGGATGTCGCATCCTGGTGCATGATGACCCAAGAGGTGATGTAAACCGCCTTGTAGCAAAAATGCCACTGGTCCCAGTCAACCGATATAAAAGTTCTTTATTAGCGGACACACTTCGAAAAGAAGCTAAGAAGCAAAAAAGTAAAACTGAGATAACATTCGCAAAGGCTAAAAATAGCATCAACCATTATTCAGCGGAAAATGTTGTAAAAGTAATTGCTACTAAAATGGGATTTTAAGAATGAAATGTGTCATTCTTGTATCACATCCAATTCCCTATCTTATTCCTTTGTTTCAGACGCTAGAGGAAGATAAGACCATAGACAGCCAAATATGGTTGAACATGGACCATGGGAATAAGGAGTTTTTTGATCCAGATTTTAACAAAAATATAAAATGGGACACTAATTTAACTAAGGGCTATAAAAGGCGCCTCCTTAAAAATATCTCACCAAACCCATCCCCCTCCCTATTTGGGCAGATAAATCCTGAAATTATCAAGCTTCTTCTCTCGAACAAGCGTCCTGATGTTCTAGTGCTGTGGGGATGGAACTCTCTTACACACCTAATCGCTATTCCTATTGCTAAAGTTATGGGCGTAAAACTTTATTTGAGAGCTGAAACAACATTAGAATATGAGACAAGACTGCCACTCATAAAAAAAATTATAAAAAAAAATTTACTGAGCATACTTTTTAAGCTGTTTAACGGTTTTTTATATCTGGGTAGCCAAAACTTTGACTTCTATCGCACTATGGGCGTTAGAGAGAAGAAGCTACACCTTATGCCTTATTGCGTTCATCGATATTCTTCAAAAATGTCATCACGAAAATTACAATCTATTAGGCGATTTATTTTTGTTGGAAAACTATCATTCAAGAAGCGGCCCGATATGGTTATCGAAGCTTTCCAGTCATTGAACTCACAATATCCTGACCTTAACCTTCGCTTAACAATAGTAGGTGATGGCGCAATGCGAAAACAAATTGAAGCAGCCGCCGATAAAGATGAATCGATACATTTTCATGGATTTGCTAATCAACGTGAGCTTGAGAAAATTTACCAAGACCATGATGTAATTATTCTCCCATCTGACGAACGTGAAACATGGGGTCTGGTTGTAAACGAAGCGCTAGCAAATGGACTAGGGGCCATCACCTCTGACAGGGTTGGATGTCAGAAAGACCTAATACAAAATGGTAAAAATGGTAAGGTTTTTGAATATGGCAACAGCAGAGATTTGGTAAACTGTATGCGATTAATGGCATCTGGGAAAATATCTACTAACCAAATTCATAAAACTAATTCAGCACTGGCCAAGATTTATAACCACGATTTTAGCGCCCAAGCTTTCATAAAAGCGATAAAATCTACTGGAGCGCATATTAAAGGATAGCTTTATAATGACTAAATCAATACTTTTTTTTGGTGATGTGGGCAACCCTTGGACAAGAAGCTATGCTCGGCTAGAAGCGCTAAAAAAAAAGCTTCCGAACGCAACTATTACGGCAAGAAATTGGAATAGTGAAAGCCGGATCGGGCGCTTTTTTCTCAAAGTTTATTTTAAGCTTCAATTGCCAATATTGGCCCCTATCTATCTGTTATGGGGAACAAGGTTAAGCGGGAGGCATCTAATTTGGGTTGATAATTTCCCTCTGTTCCCTCCACTGTTCATTTCACTTCTGAAAATAGTCCATCCAACCTTGAAAATCATTTTTGTCTCGGAAGATAATTTTTTATTGTCTCATAATCATATACACCTCCATCGCTGCAGCCTGCCATATTATGACTTTATCTTCACCACAAAAGACTATGTGATGAAACGGATGGTGAAGCATGTCGGCATTCATCAAATTTCTGATAGTTTCGATGAACGTCTTATAGCAACTAAAAAGCAGGATAAACATAGTTATTGCTATGATGTAAGTTTTATAGGCACCTTTGAAGATGACCGTTACAAGCAGTTAACCCGCCTAAGTGCTTATGGAATTGATGTGCATATCTTCGGTAATGGGTGGCCGCAGAGTGTCCCTCAAAATATGTATATTCATAAGCCCGTTTATGGAAAAGATTTTAAAACTACTGCATGCAATAGCCGTATTAATCTACTTTTTCTAAGGCATCAGAATTTTGATCAAGTCACCAGTAGGAGTTATGAAATTCCGTCCTTCTCTGTTTTTTTTCTTGCTGAAAGATCACTAAAACATCAACAACTTTACGACAATGAAGAACTTCTGTTTCACAACTCTGATGCCCTGCTTGAGAGAGTGCAGTATTGGCTCGCAAGATCTGACCATCAGAGAGAGTTATTAAGCAAATCACTCTATACTAGTATTGCTGTTCCAGAGAACTCAATTGGTCATCAAGTGGCACATATTCTTCAACATTCGGGAATTAGTTCATGAAGTTAATCATTATCATTCCATATCTCGAAATAATATCCCCTGGCCAGATAGAGATGGCTCGTAGCATTAAAGAGCTCGCTAGCCCAGATGTAAAAGGGGTGTTTTGTGGGCCAGAAATTTCAGCTAATGATGATTTCAACGCAGACTACTTCATGTTTATGGCCGACCCGAAACAAGGGTTGGATGGCATCATTCTGAAGGGTCTATTTGAGTATGAGGCAGACTATATTTGGTTTTTTGGAGATGACTATATCACTCCAGAAAGCCTTGGTAGGCTGTATGAACACCTCCGGTCTTGCCCAGAAAAACAGCCCCTTCTTCTGTCAACCATGTCAGTTAAAAATACTGATAATTTATCAGGCTTGCAAAGCGAAATGTTTTCGTTAGAACCAGAGAATCTTGATGGAAACTCAGCTTTTCTTCGCTATGGTGATCAGCTTGGCTATATCTCACGAGTGATTTATGTGCCAGACTCCATCCGCCAACATAGAGAAAAATTATCGTCTTTCATGGGAACTAACTGGGTATGCCTTGCAGCTATTTTCATGTTGCTGTTTCCACAAAATTCTTCAGCTAAAATTACTGATATGCATAACATAACTGTTTTTGGCATAGAGAGGGATCAGTCGCAAAAATATTGGTATGGTTATGAGACGTTTCTGTATGGTATTTTTGAAGTAATAAACCAACTCATCAGCTGGCAGTTCTCTTTCAGCAGCAACAGTGTTAATTCAGTCTCAGGAAACATTATATGGCGCGCGCTAAAGGCGCGCATTGTCCAAAGGCAAGAGGGTATCTCTCACGGGTATGCAAATGACTGGGACTTTGACAGACTTAAATCACTATTATGTAGCACTCACTTTTGGTTTATTTTTTTTGCATACCATTTTGATTTTCCTTTTAGAATCGTTGCGAGCCTTAAGCGATGGAAGCGCCTATTTTTATAAGTGGCTTGTTTTATCAACCCATTTTCTGTAACGCGCTCTTACTTTAGTCATTTAGCCCATCAACGTTTGGGCAGCCGATGGTTGACACATTGCGCGGTAGCTTGCTTTGCTGGCCACGTTAGAAAATTTGATGTTGATGAGACTGTTCAGACTTTGAACATCTTCGGCTAAATATAAATTTTGATGGCGGCGCCGGGCACTCCTCAAGAATAACATCAAGCTGTCTTTATCGGTTTCTGACCAAAGTTCGGCCTGTCCTATTGAATTCTTGAGCGTTCTTTTAAATTGGACGTCGGTGGATTGTTGGACGGCATGCCACAGGGTTGTATATTATGTTTGGGTAAAGGGTGATACTTACTACTTTAATAGGCGTGTCCTTAAGGGTATTAGGGAACACTATAAAGCCTCTCGGATGATTATACATTTGAAGGCCTCTAGAAAAAGCACCGCCACGCGAGCTTCTAAGTCTATTGCTCAAAGGCTGGAGGATTACTGGCTGTCTCTGAGGCTTTCAAAGATAGAGATGCCTGCCCTACATCTTCTTAGAGACAAGCCCTTCTTCAGAAGTGCCTTTTCCTACATCAATTATATTCGTGGCCATATCATCGAATTCATTTTGATGACTAATAACTATCATGGCTGCCCCAGCATTTTTACATTTAGCCAAGAGCGCTTTCAGTCGCTCAATCGAGACCTTGTCAAGAGCGCTTGCTGGCTCATCGAGCAAATAGATATCTGATGATTTTGTGAGCAGAGCAGCGATCGTAATTTTAATCTTCTCCCCACCTGAGAAAAATTGGCAGTTTTCCATGTTAACAAAGTCGTTTATTTCCTCTTCTTTAAATAACTTGGAGTCTAACAAACAGGCTCTGATTTCACTCTCAGAGAGCCCAATAAACATCGGCTGCCTAAAAAGATTGTCTGCTGAAAAATATGGTTGTTGAGTACAATATTTTGTTATAAGTGGAACACCATTTCTGTCTTGATAGAAACGAATATTCCCACCGAACCTCCCAGGAAGCCTCGCTAAAACATCCATAAAAGTTGTTTTTCCAGAACCATTAGGTCCCGTTATAACGATAAAGTCGCCACGTTTTACTACAAGCTTTTCAAGTTTGAAGGATGGTATCTTTCCTCCCAGAAATAACTGAAAATTTTCAAGCTCAACAAGCGTATCTCTTTCGCTTACACCTGAATGAGCAAAGTCTTGAATTTTATTATCTACTGTCTGAGCCTTGACTAGATTAATTCCTTCTGAAGTATTTCTTAACTCTTTCAGGGCAATCTTAAGGGCATCATTACTGGCTTTTGAAAAGGAAAAAACCGTAAACAAACTTCCAAGCTTTGCTGCACTAGGATAAATGCGAACTACTATTATTAATAACGTAGAAAAATCTGTGAGTTGCCCCTGAATACTATCATTTGAATATGAATTAACGGCAAGCAGAACGCCAATGAGGCCTACCAACAAAAGTTCAAAAAGCGCTCTAGGCGCAGATTGAATGGGAAACATTATTGCTTGGAATTTTGCAAATTTCTCCAAAATTATACGATATTTCTGACAAACAGACTCGGCTAAATCGTTAGCCCGTATTTCTTTCCAGCCACTAGCAAGAGACGAAATAGTTTGGATGTTTTCAGTATTGTAAAATTGTCTCTCAGCACCAATTTTCCTTAGCGGTTTTGACGAAAAAAATATGAGTGTTAGCCCTACAAGCATTATGGCGCCAACGACTAATAAAATACCTAATGAAGGTTTAAAAAAATAAGTAAATAACGTAAGGATTGAAATCAAAACCAGTGATTCAGTGAATAAATTAATAATTGGCTGCATGTAATTTTGAGTAAACATTGGAACTTCTGCAAGCATATTTCGCCTAATAATTTCCGAATGATTTGGGCCTGCTAACTCATCTGTTTTCAAGTATTGTTCAAACAAAGAAAGATTTAAAAAAGTTTCAGTGTCATAGACTAACCGTCCCAAGTGATAAAAGTAAAAAAGCAGGACAAGGGCCTTAATGAGAAAAAAAGACAACCCCAACAAGGGCATGAACTTCATGGAAATTTCAATCTGAACCAAAGGGATTGTTACGGGCTGTTCCACCCCTGAGCCACTTAGCTGGGAAAAGAATACAACAAGGCTTCCCAAGCCTAACATTTCGCAAAATGCATTTGCCAAAGTGAGGATAAGAACAACTATTAAACGCTGTTTCTGATGTCTGAAAACTGTAGCTAAAATCATGTTATCTGAACCTAAAGCGTTCTATTTTTGTGTGTTTTATTAAGGTTGCACATAGGCTAAAGCCAACCATATTGATGTTAATTAGAGCTCATCAGCTCAGCGATGGACGAATTATATTGGTCGATATAACTGTTGAACGGACTGACTGTATTATTGTTTTTAATATTATCCCGCATTTTGTTTATTACATCAGGATCTTTTAAAAGAGTAAAAATAATATCGAGAAATTCATCAATGTTACCCGCATTCAATATAAACCCATTTACACCATTTGTGATATACTCATCGAGTCCGCTGTCTGATGTTCCAATAATGACCATCCCCTGGGACAAAGCCTCAGGTATAATCATAGATAGACCCTCCTCATAAGAACATATTATCAACACGTCATGTTGATAATATAACGTAAAAAGCTCCTCTTTTGACTGAGATGTCTTAATTAGGATATTTGGTTCAAACTTTTCAATAATTTTTTTTGTGTCGTTGTCATGCCTCCCAACTGCAGTGAAAGAAGCGTCCATAGTTGTTACTTTTTTTGAAATAGTACAGTAGTCAAAAAAGCCTTTTCGAACAGAGAGTGTTCCTGCAAATAGAAATTTTATTGTGTCAGAACGAGTTAAATTTTTTCGTCTTTGGTTCACAGAAGGAAAGTTAAATCCATATTTCGTTATCCGAATTTTTTGTGAAACATCAAAACTACAATATTTTTCAAATGACCTGAGGCAGAGCGGTGTGGGGACATGAATTCTGCTGGCGAGTTCATATTCTTTTTCTTGGGCTACCACATATTTTTCTGAGGGAACTTCAGCATCGTTCTCCGGGAGCCCAGCATTTTTATAAGCAATCTTTAACCGCTCTCGTTGCCACCGAATATGAGTACTTCCCCGCTCCAACAAAAAAGGGATTTGCTTTACAGCACATACTTCTGCGACAGAAAGTGTTTGGCCAGCCCATCCAATCACAAGATCTGAGTTCAAGTTCTTGAGACTTCCCTTGATACTATTTTGGAAAATTTGTGAGAGCTGATAAGGTCTATCACTAAAACACCAAATAGGAAGTTTACTGGCTATCTCTTTAGAAATATGGGGATAAAGATCTATCCCTTTATGGAGTTTCTTTTTAAGATAGTAGCCGGGGTAGGAAGAATGTAAAGCAACCTCTGAAAATGATTTTCTCACAGCTTCCGTTACAATCGGTAGATGAAAAAAACCGCCGGTATAAATTGTCACTTTTAACATTAATTTCCCCTACCCAACCGATTTTTAACCTATTAAGAAGATGAAACCCAAAAGAAATATGAGACATTATATAAGCATATTTTTTTTGCATGGGCATACAGAATGTCACGTTAATCTAAAGATTACATTAGTGGGCAACTTTCTGAGATATTGTAGCGGTTTACACCTGAGATGAGCTCAAATCTACTTTTAATTTAACCAACAGCAAAATCCGAGCTTAATCCAGGCAAAATTCGTTTGCTATTTTAGTCAGCACGCATGAAAGGATGTAGAAGATAAAAAAAAATTGAAGGACTGACAAAACTCGTAGAAAAGGGTATTGAATATCTCCACCGTCGACAACCGTTAGCCTAATAAAAACTTATCGGCGTTCGATGTTTTGAAATAAAATCTACAACCGAATATCATAGAAATATTAACTAAATGACAAATCGTAGAATTGCATTCATTACTGGTATCACAGGACAAGACGGGTCTTACTTATGTGAATTTTTACTGAAAAAAGGGTATGAAGTTCATGGAATGAGAAGGCGTTCATCTTCTTCTAATACAGGAAGAATAGACCACCTTATAGATAACCCTAACATCTATGAGAAAACTCTATTTCTCCATCATGGTGATATGACGGATTCAAGCCGCATATATAATATACTTGCTAAAATAAACCCGACTGAAATTTATAATCTGGCTGCACAAAGTCATGTAGCTGTGTCTTTTGAAGAACCAGAATATACGGCCAATTCTGATGCCGTTGGCACTCTGCGAATTCTTGAAGCCATGAAATCTCTTAAGTTAATGTCCACATGTAAATTTTATCAAGCAGCCACTTCTGAGCTTTATGGTAAGGTAGTGGAAACTCCTCAAAATGAAAATACGCCATTTTATCCCAGAAGTCCTTACGGCGTAGCCAAGCTTTATGCCTATTGGATTGTTGTAAATTATAGAGAGAGCTTTGGCGCATTTGCCTGTAATGGAATTTTATTTAATCATGAGAGCCCGAGACGTGGTGAGACATTTGTTACAAGAAAAGTAACAAGAGCATTAGCCGCTATAAAAACTGGTGCTCAAAATGAACTAGTTCTTGGTAATCTAGATGCCAAGAGAGACTGGGGTCATGCGAAAGATTTTGTTGAAGCTCAATGGATGATGCTGCAACAGCCAGAACCTAAAGATTATGTTATTGCAACAGGCAGCCAGATTAGTGTTCGTGAGTTTGTAGAACACGCTGCAAATCGGCTTGGCATTGAGATCACATGGTCAGGTAATGGCATAGATGAGATAGGCACGGACCAGAATGGCCGAATAATTGTTCGCGTATCAGAGGATTATTTTAGGCCAGCTGAAGTTGACACCCTCCGAGGAGATGCATCCCTTGCACGCGCTGAGATGGGGTGGACACCTAAAGTTACAGTGAAAGACTTAATTAATGAAATGGTTGATGCTGACCTAGAATTAGCAAAGCAAAAAAAGCAGTAAAAAAAACTATATAGGACCGTCTGTTAAATCACTCATCATTACTAGACCTCCTCCAATCGTTAAAAATATTCCTTAGGTAGTAGCGAATGAAAATTTTAATTACTGGTGCTGGTGGTCAAGATGGTATCCTGCTCATTCATCATATTCTACAAAATGCACCCGATACTGCTATTTATGCCCTTAGTCGAGACCAGAAAATATTTTTCAGCCGCCTTAGCGCTATCGGTGGTGATAGCCTCACAAATAGATTTAAAGAAATGGGGCATTTTGTAACTTGCGATGTGAATAATCGTGATAAAATTTTGTCACAGTTAAGTCTTATACAGCCTGATGTTATTTTTCATCTTGCTGCGCAGATGGAGCCATTATTACAGCCCGGTGATGAAAGTCAGGTGCTGTATAAAAATATGAATGGCCTCATTCATATATTAGAGGCTTGTGACCAATTGCAAATTTTCCCACACATCATTAATGCTAGTTCCAGTCTGATGTTTGGCCAAGTTAATAGTGGGATTGCCAGTGAGAGTACACCATTTCAACCACTTACACCTTATGGGCTAGGCAAAGTCGTAGCACATCAATTTGCTCATATTTTTCGTACCTATAAAAACCAGAAAGTTTCAACCGCAATTCTGTTTAATCATGAATCTACTCTTCGAGATGAGCGATGGCTACCCATGAAGGTCATTAGTAGCTCGGTTCGAATCAAGCTTGGACTTCAGGACAAGCTAAAACTTGGAAGTGTTAATTCATCACGTGACTGGTCCTCTGCGAAAGATATTGTTTCTGGCCTATATGCTATCATGAACCATGACGCCATTAACCAAGATTTTGTTTTTGGCTCTGGCACCGTTATGCGTGTTTCTGAACTGCTAGAAATCGCATTCAAGAGACTTGATCTTTCGTGGCGAGACTATGTTGAAGTTGAAAAATCTGAAGGGCGTAGTAATGACGTTCTGGGTTTTAGAGCCGATATATCCAAAGCAAAAACCGAGATTAATTGGGAACCAAAAATACCTACGAGTGAATGGGTTGCCGAAATCCAAGACTTTTGCCTAGAAAAAACAGGACGTGAACTATGATAAAACTTGTAAGCTCAACATTTGTTAATGAACACGAAACGAAAAAAGCTCTGTGTGATTTTATAATGCGAAGTGAAAAACTTAGCATGGGTGAGGAGTGTCTTAAATTTGAGAAAAGTTTTGCTGAATGGCAAGGGTCTCGTTTTGCCCTTTTAGTGAATAGCGGGAGTAGTGCAAATTTACTACTTGTTCAAGCAATGTTGAATTCGGGCAGATGGAAGATCGGCGATGTAATCGGAGTATCTGCTGTAACCTGGTCAACAAATGCAATGCCGCTCATTCAGCTAGGACTAGTGCCAGCTCTCATAGATGTCGACATTCACAGCCTAAATATATCTGAAGCAACGCTAGTAACTGCACATAAAACGATGGCTATAACAGGTTTATTTATTACAAATTGCCTTGGCCTCAGCCCGGACTTAGCAGCTATCACACGATATTGTGATAAGAATTCCATTGAAATGATCGAAGATAATTGTGAATCGATGGGCAGTTCGTTAGATGGTAAAAAGACTGGTAATTTTGGCTTAGGAGCATCATTTTCTCTGTTTGTTGGGCACCACTTATCGGTAATCGAAGGCGGTATTGTTTGCACAGATGATGAAGAATTTTATCATCAAATGATTATTGCCAGAGCTCATGGCTGGACTCGTCACCTACCTGAAGAAAAGAGAGAAAGATTACGCTCCGAACATAAGATTGACCCATTCTATGAGCAGTATTTTTTCGTAGAGAGTGGTTTCAATTTACGACCTACGGAGATTACTGGCTTCCTTGGAAACCAGCAGCTTACCTACATAGATATGATAGTAAGCGAGCGTGAAAAAAACTATGTCTTAGCAAAGCAACTCATTAGCAAGAATGATGAATTGATAAAAATACGAGATGAAGGAATGGATAAGATTTCAAGTTTTGCCATTCCCATATTATGTCGCAATCCAGAAATCAAAACAAAACTTTTAGGCTTGTGCAAAGACCTAAATATAGAGACCCGTCCTATGATTGCTGGCTCAATTGCTCGGCAACCCTTCATGTCCAAATGCGTTTGGAAAAGTGATAAATTGGATGGGGCAGATTTCATTCATGATAATTATTTTTATATCGGAAATCATGAAGCATTTGGCGAAAAAGAATATCTCGCTCTTGAGAATTTATTCTCATGAATCTGTTGTAAAACGGGGCGAAAATATAAAATATTTGGCATTAATTTTTTCTATTTAAAACATGTTCCATATTTTCAAAATTGACGGTAGATGTCAAAAATCGCCGTGATACTCCTCATGCTTATTAAGCTCACGACTATCAGAAACATCAAACGTCGTTCTATTCGTTAAACCTGTTTCATTAGCTGATTTATAAGCTTCCTGTTGAGTCCCTCTCATTCCAGCTGAGGCTCACAGAAACATAACCCGCAGGCAGCAGAACTTAATAATTTGTAATAATTAATATTCTAAAATGATATGATAGTATTTAGGTAATTGAAGATATTCAAAACCCCTTAAAGGTTATTCAAAATGCGTATATTAGTCACCGGCGGAGCAGGCTATATTGGTTCACACACAATACTGGAGCTACTCGCAAGAGGCCATGAGGTCTATGTGATAGATAATTTTGTTAATGCATCTCCTGTTTGTCTGGAGCGCGTTTCCCACCTGTCTAATCACAGCTTTTCCACTACGTCTGCAAACGTGGCAGATGAGGTGGCCTTGAGTGAGATTTTTCAGTCATTCAAGCCCGAAGCTGTGCTTCATTTTGCTGGTCTTAAAGCAGTTGCAGAATCTGAAACATTACCTCTCTCCTACTATGAACAGAATATCTGTAGCACCATCGAATTGCTGAAAGCGATGGATAGGCACGAATGTAAAACCATCGTGTTTTCATCATCTGCAACTGTTTATGGCGTGCCGCATTATCTGCCTTACGATGAAGAACATCCCTGCACTCCAGTTAACCCTTATGGGCGAACAAAATATTTTAACGAGCAAATACTATCTGACTGGTCTGCAACAGGCGATGGTAAGTCAGCGATACTGCTGCGTTATTTCAATCCAGTAGGCGCTCATAAATCAGGTGAAATTGGCGAAGCTCCACACGGTATTCCAAATAATTTAGTGCCTTATATCGCTCAGGTAGCAATCGGTCAGCGTGCTAAAGTTTCAGTTTTTGGCAATGATTATAATACGCCCGATGGGACAGGTGTTCGAGACTATATCCATATAACCGACTTAGCAGAAGGGCATGCAGCAGCTCTCGACTATGCCATGCACCATTCAGGCGCTGAAATCATTAATTTAGGCACAGGCCGCGGCCATTCAGTTTTAGAAATGATTGCCGCTTTTGAAACGGCATCTAGACAGCAGATTAACTATCAAATCATGCCGCGCCGTGCTGGCGATATTGATAGTTTTTTTGCCGATGCAACAAAAGCAAAAACCCTACTTGGCTGGCATGCAAAACGTGGTGTTGACGAGATGTGTCAGGATGTCTGGCGATGGCAATCTGATAACCCGGCAGGTTTCAAAAGCTGAGCTGTTACATAGACTGCCATTATTTAACCTTGAACACCTTAAAGGCAGGGTCGCTCACGAGGACTGGCTCAAAAAACTGCTTATTCACTTCATTGAGATAAAACATTTGGTGAAAGACAGTATTGAACAGCCTC
>Ga0233444_10004385_pt1 | contig 13504 bp, 12 predicted proteins | sample SI_124_October20_6_FD_182792 | JGI IMG/M metagenome (GOLD analysis project Ga0233444, IMG submission 182792) | Seawater microbial communities from Saanich Inlet, British Columbia, Canada - SI_124_October2016_10_MG | ecosystem: Environmental > Aquatic > Marine > Inlet | place: Canada: British...
CCTGCTCTGAATGCTTCTATTTCTAGGTTTTTAAATAAGTTTGCCATAGTGTTATTTATATCTATTTTAGGGGTTGACGAATCATAAAAAATGTATATAATAAAGAAGAGGTTTTTGAGGTGGGTGAATATACTATTTCTTTTTAGGTTTACGTAATGGTTTTAAGGGCTTTATAGTTTTTTTAGGTTTAGGTAAGATACCCATAGCACTAAGTTCATTCTCAGTCCATATTTGAAATCCCCAACCACGATCTGCAGCATAGTTCTGTGCAGCAGCCCACTTATTCATATTCTTTACATAGGTCATTCCTTCACTGATGTATCTCTTAGACTTTCTGCCATTGAACTTTGGCGGTGCAGTTTCTTTATTAGGTTTTATTTCAACTAGAACTGTCTTACCAGTTTTATAAGTAATCTTAAGATCCATGAAGTATCTATGGTACTTTTTATCAACCTCATAAAAGTAAGGTATCACAACTTCTTCACTAGACCATGCAACAATATCCTTTGCATCATCACACCACTTGAACGCATTTCTTTCCCAAAGAGATCTAAAGACTACCTTATCAGCATCTCCTTTGTACTTAGAACGGTTTTTAACATTATACTTGCCAGAATATGCCATAGATACCTTATAAATAATAGAAACTTTTTTATATTTAGGTAGGCAGATGGCATACAAGAAAAACTTTAAGTTTCCTCTAGAAGATGATGGTTACAAGGGTAGGATAACTTTTGAGGCTATTCAAGAGAACTATAAGACTCTGCCTGAAACTGTGTTCAGTGGCTTAGTTGAAGCGGCTTCTGGTACAACAAATAGAGAACGTGCAAGACAGCCAGAAACAGGATTCAAAGGACAGCAACAAGTGGTGAGGGGAAGTATACCTACACGTGTTGGTAGTGGGCGTAAGGCTACAATGTATTTACCTTCAACCTTACAGTTTCAGGATAACATTGAATACACTAATGTTGATCTTGGTATCATAGGTTCTGCGGCAGCAAACTCTTTGGGAGATCCGAATGCTAGTGGCAGAGCAGTTCTTGGTGCGATCAAAAATAATCTTACACCAGACTTTGCCTCAATACAAGAAGCTTTCAATGTAGGACTTAAGAGTGAGGGCGCACAGGTTGCTGCACTTCGTTTATCTAGTAAACTTAGTCCTGAGGTTCAAGGTGCTATTGAAACCACAACAGGCATTGCGTTGAACCCTAATAGAAGATCTACTCTCAGAGGCATTGGTGTCAGGCAGTTTAGATTTACATTTAAAATGATTCCAACTTCTCAAGTAGAGGCAGAGGAAGTCAAACAGATAGTTCAGTTCTTTAGAGAAGAAATGTATCCAGATACTTCTGATGAGGGATTGAATGCGGCACTGAGATTTCCTAGTAAGTTCAACATAAAAATGTTCTATGACAATAAAAGAGTTGCAACTAAGATATTACCATCTTTCTTGGCTAACGTTGATGTTGTGTACAATGCAACGGGTATGGCTTTTCACAAGGATGGTAACTTCCAAGAAACAGACATTTCATTATCGTTTGTAGAAGAAAGAGCATTGACTAAAAGAGATATTATAAGTGAGGCTACTGCAATAGATAATCCAAACTATGTACTATCAGCAGGGGCAGGATAATATGTCATTTTTTAGAAACTTTCCCACAGTAGCATATAACTTTGGTAATGAAACATTCGACACTACGTTTCACAACCTTACCACTTATATAGATCTCATCGATCAAATAGCTGATGATGCGTCTTTCTATGAAAAGTATTATATTCAGGATGGTCAAAGACCTGATGTTCTTTCGTATGAGTTATATGGAACCTCTGACTTTTATTGGACATTTTTCTTATTGAACCCTAGTCTTCGTAAGCAGGGATGGCCTATGAGTAGCCTAGAGGTTTATGATGCTGCAAAGCTTTTTTATCCTAATAAAGTTATCATGACTACTGCAAGTATGCATGGCGAGTTTTATATTGGAGACATTATTGCAGATAGAGCAAATGTTGATGAATTTGGAACAATCTTTAAGGCTAGAATATTAGAGAAAAATTATGATCTTGGTCAGTTAACAGTACAACCTATTGTTGATGTTAGGTCAATAACACTGACTAATGGCGGTAGCGGATATACGTCTCCACCCACAGTAACCATATCTGGTGGAGGCGGTAATAGCGCAACAGCGCAAGCAGTTATGACCTATCTTGATGGGAATACTGTTGTGACTTCACAGACCATTCAATCTATAGCAGTTATTACTGGCGGTGAAAACTTTACTAGTGCTCCTACAGTGACTATATCTGAACCCGATATAGCAAACGGAACACAAGCAACCGCAACGGCGGTTTTATCTGGATTTTCTTTACCTAGACAAACGACTATATATTCTCAGCAAAACGAACCTAACGTATTACTGTGGTCAGAAATTAAAGTTAGAAGTTTAATTACTAGAGATACTGTTGAACAATATAATGCTGCTGCATATTACACTGACACTAATCAAAATATCGTTGATTTAAATATTAATGTTGGTGGTGGTGGTGTTGATAACGAAGTCGGACAACTTAATAAAATACCTGTCACATATCTAGATAGACTTATAACCACAAATAATGAATTACGAAACATTAATATATTTACGCCAAGTGTTGCAGCACAGGTAAACAGTGAATTTCAAAAACTATTGAGAAGTTAAATGGCAACTCCACTAGTATCAGCAGAACAGCTTAAGATTATTAGCATTCGATTGGAAGCAGATCGATACAACAAGCCCCTTTTTCTTTCAGGGGATGGTAAGTCTGGCATTGTTGTTGAGGTTAATATATATGAAGATTTGTCTAAGGGATACCTAACAGGTGGTATAATCATTCAAGATGATCTAGACATTTATAGAGTGGCTGACCTTGTAGGTACTGAAAGGATTGTTGTTGAGTTTGAGTCTCCTGATAGATCATCAGGCGTAATAACAAAGACTTTTATAATCGAAGAAATCACTGACAATATAAAGACTAATGATCAATCGTCCTTTTTATCAATGGCATTAATAGAAGATATAAAGTTTTATAATGATCTTATTAGGTTTAGTAAGGCGTATACAGGAACTGGTGAAGACATTATATCTGCTATTGCAAAGGACAAGCTTGGTAGAGAGGTTGTTATAGAAAGCAAAGTTTCTTCCTTTCAACAAGCATTTAGATACATCGTACCTTTTCAAGATCCTTTGAGTGCCATTAATACTGTCTTAAGTAAAATGACTACAGAGAGCGGATTACCATTCTTTTTCTATTCCTCTGTTATCGACAATAAATTTTATCTCACTGACTTAGAAACCATAATAAAAGAAGAATCTTTTAATAAAGATAGACCTTTCGTGTTTGATCAGTTCAATACCGTTCAGAGTGATATTGAATCTCAGGCTGTGAATATAACCAATTTAAATTTAGGATTGTTAGAAAACACTTTAGAGATAGCACTAGACGGTGGTATGGGGTCTCAATACAACTCTATTAATGCTACTACTGGATCTCCATTTAAGTTTCATATAGACATGGGAGATTGGTTTGCTAGACTAACAGAAGCTGAACTATTTCCAAGAGAACAAAACTTTATTGCTTTTGATAAAAAGTTTATTGCAGATCCATCACAGTTTGATAATAAGACGATTACTGATTATAATACTAAAATAGTAACTAGAGTTACTTCACAACCATATAATGATACCAATAGCTTTAGTCAGGAAGCGTATCCTGCAGCAGAAATATATACTATGATAAGAAAAAGTGCTATTAGCCATTTGATGAGAAACATATATTCGATAAACATGCCAGGATTACTTTTCTCTGTTAATAACATAAAAACTTGTGTTGGACATCAAGTTCGTATGAATGTCAAAAGAAACAACACTGATATAAAAACAAACACTACAATAGATGAAAAGAGATCTGGTGACTTTGTGATATTAGCAAAACGTCATTGCTTCGATGTTGTTGGAGAAAGACATACAGTCGCTTTAAATTTAAGTAAACTTGCAAGTCGGAGTATTGAAGAATGAACGAATATTATGGTGACAATATCCGATGGTTTGTTGGTAGGATTATCAGTGGTCAAGATCCTGATGAGGCTGGCAGATTTCAAGTTAGAATATATGGCATTCACTCTGAAGAAGTTGAAAACAAATACCTACCTTGGGCAGAAACGATGTTACCAACTACAGAAGGCGGCGTGTCAGGCATAGGTAAAATACCACAACTAAAAAACAGTGCATTAGTATTTGGTTTCTTTTTAGATGGCATAACCTCTCAAAGTCCTATTATACTTGGATCAATGAGCCACATAGAACAACCATCTTCACCGCAGGTAAGGGCGGCTGCAGAAGGTGGAAGAGTTGATCTTCTAGACAAAAAGAACATTGGTAAAGAAGGTGTTATTGTTACTGAACAGCAAAAGCAAATCTACAGGAACGGGAATGCAGAAGTTGCAGAGTTGAGGGTTCTTGTTATGGACTTTTTAGTTAGCAATGGTCTACCGATAAAATCTGCAGCAGGAGTGTGTGGAAACTTAGAGGTTGAAAGTAACTTTGATCCAAATGCTAAACTTCAAAACGAAATAGAGGATTCTAGAGGTATAGCTCAGTGGAACTCTAAATGGGGAAGGTGGCAAAGCGTAGAAGCATATGCTTCAGAACTAAATGAAGATCCATATGATTTGTTCTTACAGTTAAAGTTCCTTATATTTGATATGAAAACAAATCGCACCCATAGGTGTTGGGATCATTTAAGTAACCCTGCCAATATATCTAACTTTGATGGACCAAAAAATGATTTGAACTCTACCTATCATTTCTTTCGTAGATATGAATGGGCTGCAGAAGAAGGCTATCCAAGAAGACCTTTGGCAGCAAGAGAAGCATATGATGGTTACCAAGCTTCTTTAAGGGCGTCTGCAGAAAACAACTTAATATCGTCAGGAGCAGGTTAATGTCATTACCAAAGGAGAAGTTGCAGGACGGTATCAATGCTATAGAAAGATTATTAGATCTAGAATCCTCTAGTAAAAAAACTAATATATTAAATGAAGTTTTTGACACGGCATTTAGCTTTAAGTATAAACCTGATAACTCTACATCAGGGGGATTCAAAAGTGTCACTAGCTCTGATAAAGACATAATATCGGGTGTTGATGGATCAGTTCCTAGTCAGATAAAAAAGAAAGTTGGTGTGGTACAGTTAGATGCTAGTGCCAAGAAAGACGAACTGGTAAAAAAGGTTGGGTCTGATGCTACAGATTTATCTACCATTACAGGTGATAGTAGACTTTCGGCAAACGGATTTTTAGATGTTGCAATCTCTGCCCCATTTCCTGAAGCTTTGGCAGAGGTTGTTAAGTCAACTACTACAGCAAGCTCAGACGAAATAACAAATATTGTTGGTAGTAATGTTGTGACAGAACTTGCAAGAGATAATATACTTGACAACGTATTAGGAGATGTTTTAAATACAACTAAAGGATTATCTTCATTGGCATCAAGCACAGTTCTAAGTCAAGTATCGTCTTTAGATAAATTAATAAAAAATTCTTTTTCTGGATTTTCTGGTTTGGTTGAAAATCTTGTTGAGAATACTTTTCAGTCAACAGAAAATCTCTTAGGATCTGTGGCTAAAAAGGGAGATGTTTTATTAACCATTCCATCTAATGATATAAAGGATATTGTCGAGCTTAAACAAAAGGGTGATATAGATAAGGCTGTTTCTGTATTGAAAAAGTATTCAGATAAACCAGACGCAGAGTTACGAGAAGTCGTACTTAAAATAGATAACAGAGCGTCTAAAGTATTAGAACCAACTGCAGTTAGCGTAGACATACCCACAAAAAGAACTGATAACTATATTAATGTTTGGAGAGAAAGTACAACAGACATTAGTACAAAAATATTCGATCCTATTGAAGACATATCAGAAGTTGAAACTGAAGTTGCAAATCTAAAAAGAGATGTTACACAAATGGTATGGGAAGCATGGAATGTATTTGCTTCTGACGGAAAGGGCACTATTGAAGGGTATCATCAAGTATTTGTTGACGATTACGATCAAGGATTAGAGCCTCATTTTTTCATAGATCAGGCAGGTATTGCATATAGAGGTAGACCCCTAGAGATAGAAGGAACTGGTGTATACTATTCAAGTAATGATCTTCCTAATCATGCAAAAGAACTATATTGATTGCTCTTGAAGAACTTGAATGGAAAGTAAACTCATCACAAATAAAAACAGTAAAAAAACTTATGGAAGCTATTTATAATGTAAAACCGGGCATACAGACACTAGGATTATATGATATTCTAAGTACAACAGAATCCCCATGGTGGGATGTGCAAAATGCTGCAAGGATTTGGTTTGGAAAAGAAAATATAAAGGGCTATGATCCAAGAAAGTCAGAACCTTTAACGCAAAAACAAATAATAGATGGTTTAGGAAACTAGTATGGCTATTGTATACCCAAATAATCTATCATCACTTACGCAAGAAGCTATTGATCGTAGAGCGTCTGATAAGGTTTCAAATCTTCCTGAAGATCCTACAGGTAAGTATCCTGAGACAGGATATTTCTTTTCAAGTAATATTGCAAAAGAAGCAAGAGGCGTTGCTAGAAACGATCTAGAGTTTTTTGCACAATACGATGGAATGGAAATATCCTCAGGCGATAAGATCTCATCAGACTATGGCAAAAACCAAGTATCTAAATCTGAGAAGGGTCATGTGTGGGAAGTTGATGATACTGATGGAAATGAACGCATCCTTATCAAGCACTTTGAGGGTAGCGGTATAGAACTATCTCCTGATGGCAGTATCATCATTAGTTCTAAGAAGCGTAAGGTTGAAATAATCGGCGGTACTAATGATGTTATTGTTGAAGGCGATGCACAACTAGTATATAAAGGCAACCTAAACATAAAGGTTGTAGGAGAGTTTAATGTTGATTGTTTAGATTACAATGTTACCGTGAATGGTAATAAGGTAGAGACCGTAAAGGGATCAGAAGAAAAGAATGTTGGCAACGGATTACAGACTTCTGTTACAGGTCCAATAACAACCTACTCAACTGGTTTAGTTACTGATGTGTTCTTGGGTGGACATCAACACAATGTCAAAGGTAATCTTGATTATAACGTTAATGGTAATGTTGGTTTATTCTCTAGTGGTGAAATGAACATCACCTCACAGGACTATATTAATATTGCTTCAGATAACGTGACTGCTTCAGCACAAAATATGACTGTACAAGGTGGTAGTGGAGTCATAGGTGGCACTGCTGTTGACTTTGTGGGTAACGGCGCTGTGTTTGATAAAGGTATCACTGCCCCGACATTCCATGGAGACCTAGATGGAACTGCGACTACTTCAACAGTAACTCAGTCTCAAAACTATGGGGAAGCATCACAAGGAACTGCAGGTAGTATTACTAATACTGCGACTCCTACTATCACTACGCCAACTTCGACAAATGTTCTTACATACTTGCTTAAGGCAGCAGGTGGTATTCGTAAGGTGATCATTGACAAGGGCGACTACTTAAAGAACTTTATCGACAAGTCAAAAGATTATGGCGGTATTTCTACAGGAGATATGACTACTGCCAAGGCTAGATCAAAGCTACGAGATGCTGCTAACTTAGGCAACACTCAGTTTATGGGCCAACTACTTAAAGAAAATCTTATTTGTTCTGAATATAATAATCCAACCCCTAAACGGATTGGTAGAACAGTAAAGCAAGAGTCTACTCCTATCTTAGGTAATAAGCCTGTAAGTATTTACTCGCCTAGACTTGCTGCAACATATATACCCAAAAACAATGTAGTAAGTATTGTTCCTGAAGATAAGTACAATCCTCTGAAGCAAGATGATATCACTATAAAAACTAAGTTGTCGGACAATATTACCATAGCAAAGTTTTTGGGATCAGAAGATGCAACAAACCTTAAGTTCATAAAATCATTGTCTGTGAAAAGAGAGCTTGCTAGAAACCTATACTTACACAGTCTTATATTGAAAAAGGTGCAAACTAATACTGATAGGTTTAAAGGTATAAATCTAGTTGTATCAGAAGGCATTTATAAACCTGGTCCATCTGAAGTAATAACACCAAAAAGTATAAACGATTTAAAAGCTAAAGGCAAGGCTGTTGTATACAAAGTGGTGGATCAAAGCGGTGCAGAAAACAACTTAGATTTGTTTGATATTGCAGAGTATGTAAAGGATGTGAGTTTCTTTGATGAAATGATTTTGTCATACGATACTTTAGAGTGCAAGAACGATCAACCAGTTTTAAAGGCAAGACTTATTTTAATAATGCCTGATCTTGATGACAACTGGACAGGAAGATTTAACAGAAAAGTTTCTACTGAATATAATAGACAGTTGTTATCTGAAGGTGAGCTAATAGAATGTTTGTTAGAAGATAATGAAACATTAGAAGCACGTCTGATAGAACAGTCTGCCATTCCACCAAGTGATGGTGTTGTAACTCACTCTAGAGGACTAGACCGAATAAATTGGCCTAATCAAAATATTGTTGATGCGATTGCGGCTGCTGTTCGTGAACTTGGTCAGGAATATACTGCACAAATAACTTCAAATGGTGGTAGGGCTAAAAGAGATACTGGAACTCAAAACCATCCAGAAGGAGAAGCTGCAGATCACTTCTTATTGTTGGCAGGAAAGAGAGTCAACCCATCACAAAACTCTTCCTTGTATCAACGTTACATTCGCATTCTTGTGCGTAATGCCAAAGCCAAAGGAATACGTCCCGGTATTGGTGGTTATCCTTCGTTTATTCATTATGATGAGAGTACATGGAGACAGGGTGGTGCAGGATCTGCAGGAACTTGGAACGCAGGTTTTGATGTTTCCTTCGCAAAATCATTATAAATAACAGTAAAATAGAGAAGACCTAATGGCAACAACTAGAGTATTAGCAAAGGAAGATGGTAATCTTAGTCAATCTACTTTAATCGGTGGTAGACGTAAAGAATACAAAGATATAGATCTGTCTTTCACTGCTAAACCAAATGGAGAAATATTTGTTAAAAAAGAAGCGGCTGCTGTAAAGCAAGCCGTAAAAAATCTTATTTTGACAGACTATTTTGAAAAGCCTTTTGAGCCTTTTTATGGCGGTAATATAAGAGCACTTCTATTTGAACTTGCCGACAATGAGATTGAAGAAGAGACACGTGAAAATATAATAAGAGCTATCAATGCTTATGAACCAAGAGCTATTGTAAGAGAAGTGTCGGTAAGCTATCAAGAGGAAAGAAACTCTATAAGTATTTACATAGAGTTTCAAGTTATAAACACAGAAGAAGTTGTAATATTCACAACTTCATTATCAAGGTTAAGATAAAATGGCAACAACGATTAAATCATCAGCCTTAGACTTTAATAATATTAAGAGTAATCTAAAAGACTATCTTGCTAATAAAGATGAATTCAAAGACTATAACTTTGAGGCATCAGGATTGTCAAATATTCTTGATGTATTGGCATATAACACACACTTAAATGCCTTGATTGCAAACTTTGCTTTAAACGAGTCGTATCTCCCAACCGCACAGTTGAGAAGTTCAGTTGTATCACTATCTGAAGGTATTGGGTATGTTCCTGATACAGATACTGCAGCACAGGCAAAGGTTAGACTTACATTTAATACTACTGCAGCAGGACGTGAGCAAACAGTATCCTTACCTGCATATACACAGTTCACCTCAAATGTTGACGATGTGTCCTACACGTTTCAAACCGTAGAGTCGTTTACGGCAACTGATGATGGAACAGGATTTTATGAGTTTAAAACAAATGATGGTTCTAATCGTATTTCTATTTTTGAAGGAACATTAAAAACTAAAACATTTTTAGTTGGTGAATATGAAGATAATCCTGTTTACGTTATTCCTGATGGAACACTAGACGCTGACACTGTTACCGTAAAAGTATATACCAGTGCTACCTCAGTAGATTTTACCACATATCAAAACATTGTAAATGTAACTTCTATTAGTTCTAACTCGACTATCTACATTTTAAAAGAATCTCCTAATGGGTATTTCGAGCTATCCTTTGGTGATGGTGAGACATTTGGTATAGCACCACAGGCAGGTAATCGTATTGAAGTTGAATATCTGTCAGTAAAGGGAAATGCTGCTAATAATGCTACTATATTCACACCTGTTTCTCAGTTTACGTCAGGAGTTATAACCTCTGATATAAATGTGATAACATATGTCAACTCTATTGGTGGTGATGAAAAGGAAAGTATTGAATCCATTCGTAAGAATGCTCCTTTCCAATATGCTACTCAGAACCGTATGGTTACTGCAGAAGACTATTCATCTTTAATTCTACAAAGCTATTCCACACTTATTGAGGACATTGCATCATGGGGCGGCGAAGAAGCAGTGGAACCTGAGTTTGGCGCAGTATACATATCTATTTTGTTTGAAGATGATGTGACTGCAGCTACAATTGCAAGCACTAAACAAGCGATACGAGAGTTAGCAGCACAACTTTCCATCGTATCCTTCAACATAAGATTTATTGATCCAATAGAAACCTTTATTGAAATGGATACTTTCTTCCAGTTCAATCCTAAACTCACAGATTTAACTTTGAATGCTGTTCAGGATCAGGTCAAAAATACAATATCTTCTTACTTCACTGATAATACTGGTGGGTTCAAACAAGCCTTTAGAAGATCGAATGTCTTATCCCTTATAGATGAATCTTCTATTTCTATTTTGTCTACTAGAGCAAATATTAGAATGCAGCAGAGGTTTACTCCCACAGCACCTACTTTGATTTCTGTTATTAACAGTTTACTTTTAGATGTTGATGCCACTTCTACTGATGATATTAATAATATTGTTGATTTAGTTGTGAGTCAAAGATATAATGATGCTGCAAACTTCATGGTGTTAAATAGTTTAAGTGGTGAGAATACTACGACTATTAAGTCAAAACTTTCCGCAACAAAAGTTTCTAACAGTCAACAATTGCAGTATCCCGTACCCATTGCCGCACCTGATGATAATGAGTATATTATTACTAGCAACGAGTTTACTTTCCAAGCTCAAACCTGTACACTTAGAAACAAACTAAGTTCTAATATCATTCAAGTTATTGCTATTGCAGGTAATGCCGTGATAATAGATAATGTTGGCAGCTTCAATTCTGCAACAGGGGTAGTTACTATTAACTACTTTAACCCGACAAGTATATCTGCAGGACTAACATTTATCAAACTAGCTGCTGTACCAGCTAATCAAAGTGCATTAGCACCTACAAGAAATGAGATTTTAAACTTTGATACTGATAGATCAACCACAACTGCTGTAACTGTAAGTGCCACAAACTAATGTCAAAGCAAGATAAAACATTACTAGACAATAATCGTACAGATTTAAATCTCTTTAAGAATGAGATTGATAATGTATTACCAGAATATTTCAAAGAAGATTTTCCAAATATTAAATCTTTATTTGAAGCATATTATGAGTTTATGGATTCTGCAGACAACCCATCTGGTCAAATAAAGAGATTATATTCTTCTAGAGATGCTACACAAGTTCCTGATAAGCTATTGCAATATCTTGAAGATGAACTTCTTCTAGGTCAAGCGTACTTTGGTGGGTTCTTAAATAAAAGAGAAGCTATTAAGTTTTCTAACACTCTCTACAGATCTAAAGGTACTAAGTATAGTATTGAGCAGTTCTTTAGAGGATTCTTTGGTGAAGATCCACAGATACTATACCCTAAAGAAAGTATATTCAAAGTCGGGCCAGCAATCGACTATGAACAAGATAGCATTAATACTGGTGGACAGCAAATAAAAGAGTTTGCCTCTGTTATTGGTCCTGAGTCACGTAAGTTTATTACTGATGATAAACTATATCAAGTTATGTCTGTTTTGATTAGGATTGGTCTTCCTCTTAAAGATTGGGTTGACACATATAAACTATTTGTTCATCCTGCAGGAGTATATCTTGGTTCAGAACTTTTATTAGAACTTGTTAATGATATAGGTCTTTCTAGAGATCAGGATGAGATTGGCGATCCAATCACTGAACAGGTTGTTTCTGAAGAAATCGCTGCAATGAGTATGCAAGCGGAAACTTCTATGACACTTCTTTTAGCAGACAGTGCCACAGGCATTAGACGTTTCGCAACAGGAACTGAGTTCAGAGACCTTGGTGAAATTCAAATCCAAGACTTGGATGCTGATAGAGATGCTTATAACATCTTAGGTCTTTCAGGTACATTTATGGATGACTCTGCAAATGGTTTGGTTCTCACTATGGACCAAGATTCAGATGGTGTCATTACAGTAGAATCTACTATGGATGGTAATAAGTTCTCGACATTATTCGACTTAGATAATGCTGCAGATTCGGCTAATTATGTATTCTAACATGTATAAATAATATAAATCAAGCTAGAGAGTAAGTTATGGCAAAACAAACAATCAACACAGGTCTTTCTGCGAATGACAGAACAGGAGATACATTACGTACTACTGGTATAAAGATCAATGCCAACTTCACAGAACTATATGATGTTTTAGGTGGATCTAATATCGGTTCAGGTACATCACAACTTACAGACAGTGGATTAGATATTTTAGGCACATCAGCACGTACTAAATTGGGCGCTGTTGGTGGTAATGTTGAAGTTAACATTGACTTACCAGATTCGTCAGGAACAGTTCTAGTTAACACTGCTGTTCAGACTATGAGCAATAAAACTCTGGACAGTGCTCAACTAAACAATCCATCACTACTTAACATTAGTATATTTGATGATAACTCAAGTCACAAATACTCTATTGTTGCGGGTTCTTTAACTGCAAACCATAATCTTAATGTACCTAGTTTAACAGACAGTGACACTCTTGTATTAAATAATAACTCCGCAACTATCACAAATAAAAATATAATTTCTCCTGTCATAGAGAGACCTAGAATTCATGAATACTTAGCTGACTCTCTTGGAAATGCGGTATTATCTTTTACGGATACATTTAGCCCTAGTAGAAATAATGTTAAAATATCTGATAAGGGTGCAGGTACAGCACCAGTTATTGAGGCCATAGGAACAGACGGAAATATAAATTTGGATTTGGTTTCAAAAGGAACTGGATCTGTAAATATAAGTAAAGCCGCAGTGAGTTATGCAACTGCTGCTAATAGTCAAGCTGCACCTGTTAGTGCAGGATTCGTATCCTTGACAGGATCTTCTTCGGGTACAGTGACACTAGCAAATGGTACGGTTAACGGTGAAATAAAAATATTTGCAAGACGTGGTGGTGGATCTGGAACAGTGACACTAGCACCTGCTACCTTTGCACAAGGAACTAATATACAATTTGATCCACTAGATACAGTACAACTTATTTGGGATGGTTCCAATGGTTGGAATATTATCGGTGGTTATGGATACGCAGTCGTATAGGAAATAG
>Ga0233444_10004387_pt1 | contig 13499 bp, 12 predicted proteins | sample SI_124_October20_6_FD_182792 | JGI IMG/M metagenome (GOLD analysis project Ga0233444, IMG submission 182792) | Seawater microbial communities from Saanich Inlet, British Columbia, Canada - SI_124_October2016_10_MG | ecosystem: Environmental > Aquatic > Marine > Inlet | place: Canada: British...
TGAATTAATTGAAGACATGTATAAATTAGTGATGATGCCAGGTGAGGAAATTATTCATGTTCTTCCTCAGGAATATATTGTCGATAGACAGCCTGGAATAAAAGATCCTATAGGCATGTCGGGTGTTCAATTAGAGGCAAATTTCCATATAATAACTGGTCAAATGGCTGCTGCTAAAAATATATTTAAGTGTGTTAGCAAAGCTGGTCTAGAAGTAGCAGAATTAGTTCTTGAACCACTAGCATCCTCTTCGGCAGTGATTAGTAATGAAGAAAAAGAAGCAGGTGTTGCATTGGTGGATATAGGAGGAGGAACTACAGATATTGCCATCTTCCATGATGGGATTATTAGACATACTGCAGTAATTCCTTTTGGGGGAAATGTTATTACTGAAGATATTAAAGAAGGTTGTACAATTATGCATAGGCAAGCAGAACTTTTAAAAACCAAGTTTGGAGCTGCAGTAACTCAAACCAATCAAGAAAATGAAGTAGTTTGTATCCCAGGGTTAAGAGGTAGAGAACCCAAAGAGATATCAGTCATGAATTTAGCAAATATTATCAACGCTAGAATGTCAGAAATTTTAGAACATATTTATTATGAAATTAAAAATTCTGGTTTTGAGAAAAAACTAATTGGTGGTATTGTTGTAACTGGAGGAGGATCTCAACTTAAGCATATGAACCAATTGATAGAATTCACTACAGGTATGGACTCTAGGGTTGGTTATCCAAACGAGCACTTAAGTTCCAACACGAATATTAATGTTACCTCCCCTTTATTTGCGACAGGTGTTGGGTTAGTAGCCAAAGGATTTGAAAAATTTGAATTATTAAAGTCAAGAAACGAAAAGATAAATACAAGAATGCACTCCCAAAAAAATAAGGGAAGCTTTTTTGAAAAGATTAAAACATTTTTTGACGAAAAAGTAGATTAACAATAAAAAATAAAATCATGATGAAATTTGATTTACCTAAAGAACAATCCTCCATTATTAAAGTAATTGGTGTTGGTGGTGGTGGAAGTAATGCTGTAAACCATATGTACCGCCAAGGAATAAAAGGTGTAGACTTTGTAGTTTGTAATACAGACCATCAAGCATTAGACACAAGTCCTGTACCTACTAAAATTCCTTTAGGACAAAGCTTGACAGAAGGAAGAGGAGCTGGTTCCATCCCGGACGTAGGTAAAAATGCAGCTATCGAAAATCTGGAGGATGTCAATGAAATTCTTGCAAAAAATACAAAGATGATTTTTGTAACTGCTGGAATGGGTGGAGGAACTGGGACTGGTGCTGCCCCAGTGATTGCTCAAGCAGCTAAAGACATGGGAATATTAACCGTTGGTATTATAACTGTTCCATTTACTTTTGAAGGAAGAAAGCGAAGAACACAGGCCGAAGAGGGTATTGAGAAAATGAGAGAATCTGTAGATACTTTATTGGTGATTAACAATGACAAACTAAGAGAAATGTTTGGGAATTTAACACTGGTAAATGCATTTGAAAATGCCGATGATGTTTTGGCAATAGCTGCCAAAGGAATTGCAGAAGTTATCTCTGTAACGGGACAAATTAATGTTGATTTTAACGATGTTAATACCGTTATGAAAGATAGTGGAGTTGCTATTATGGGTTCAGCAGAAGCAGAAGGAGAAAACAGAGCAATAAAATGTGTTGAAAATGCTTTGAATTCTCCACTTCTAAATGACAATAATATAGATGGTGCTAAATATGTTTTACTCAATATTACTTATGGGACACAAGCGGTTCTAATGGATGAAATTTCTGATATAACAGACTACATTCAAGAAGAGGCAGGAAGTACAGCTGATGTTATTTGGGGCCATGGATATGATGAATCTCTTGGCGATAAATTATGTGTTACAATTATTGCAACAGGTTTCAATACAACTCCTCATACTGGTCTTTCAATGAAAGCACCAAAGAAAAATATTATGAATTTGGAAGACGATTCACTAGAAACATTTAGCAATGAATCTGAACAGTTAACTGCCCCAATATCAAATACTGTTGAGGAAAGTTTAGAAGAGACCCCAGAACCAATCTCTTCAGAAAGTACTATGAAAAGATTTGTTCTTGAAGAAGATGAAATTAGTCATGAAAACGAAATGCCTAATATTCCTGAAGATTCTGATAACTCTAATCTTTATGAACAAAACACTCAACATAATGACGGTAAGGTAAGATTCTTATTAGAAGATGATCAAACACCCAACTTAGATACAGACTTAAAGCAATCAGAAAACACCCAGGTTTTAGACACTGATTCAATGACTGAAAATGAAGAAGAGAAGATAGTAGACAAAGTAAAGCAAATAGAATCTAAGGCTATTTCTGACGAACGTTTAGAAAGAATAAGAAAGGCTACAGATAGATTAAGATCTCCTTTGGGTTTAAATGAAATGGAGAGTGAGCCTGCTTATAAAAGAAGAAATGTAGATCTAAAGGATGTGAAATATTCTGATGACTCCTCCAGCTCAAGGTATACCTTGTGGGAAAATATCAACGATAGCGGAGAAAAAGAAACCGGGTTAAGTGATAATAACAGTTTCTTACACGACAACGTCGATTAATATGGGGAAAATAGAGAATCAAATCCCAGTTGATTTAAAGGCGGCAATGTTGGCTAAAGATAAGGTTAAATTAGCTGCACTAAGAGCTGTGAAATCTGCTTTTTTATTAGAAAAAACAAAAGAAGGTTTTTCTGGAAATATTTCAGATGAACAGGCTCAGCAAATTATATCAAAGCTACATAAGCAAAGAATGGATGCATACCAAATTTATGTAGATCAGCAAAGAGAAGATTTGGCGACAGAGGAGATTGAACAGGCAAACGTTTTAGAAATTTATTTGCCTAAACAATTATCTGAAGAAGAATTAACCAAAGAGTTAAAAAATATTATTGATTCCCTAGCAGCATCCTCCATGTCAGATATTGGCAGAGTAATGGGTAAGGCAATGGGCTTATTAAAAGGCAAAGCCGATGGGAGCATGATTTCCAAAATCACCAAAGAGCTATTGAGTTAAATGGATTTTTTGGCCCCAGAAATAGAGCAGTATGCTCTTGAACACAGTGAATTAGAATCCACTTTATTAAACGAACTAAATAGACAGACACATTTAAATATTCTTCAGCCTAGAATGCTTTCAGGTCATTTGCAGGGTAGAATATTAAGCATGTTGTCTCAATCAATTCAACCAAAAACCATTCTAGAAATTGGGACTTATACTGGTTATAGTGCACTTTGTATGGCTGAAGGATTACAAAGTGACGGGGTACTGTATACTATAGATATTAACAAAGAATTAGCACCATTTGCCCAGAAATATTTTAACAAATCATCTTATAAAAACCTAATTAAAATGATGATAGGAAATGCCTTGGAGATAATTCCTGATTTAAATTTTAATTGGGATCTTGTTTTCATTGATGCAGATAAAGAAAATTATTCTAATTATTTTGACTCCGTTATACAAAGAGTAAATAAAGGAGGTATGATAATTGCTGATAATGTACTCTGGAGTGGTAAAGTAACAAGACCAACTTCTAAAAATGATATAGAAACTAAGGCATTAAAAACTTTCAATGAAAAAGTACATTCTGACAGTAGAGTTAAAAATGTATTAATGCCAGTTCGAGATGGCATGATGATTATGATCAAAAAATAATAACCTTCCTATATTATTTTTATTATTTTTAAAAAAAATATTTTAATCAAAATTAAATTTTAAATATGAAATTTTATACCAAACTAATTTTTACTTTTTTTATTTCCATTAATTTTTTATTTGTAAAAGCAGATGAAGGCATGTGGCTTCCTATGTTATTAGGAGAAGCAACTTATAAAAACATGGTTGAATGTGGGATTAAATTAACTCCGGAGCAAATATACAATGCCAATAATTCTAGTTTAAAAGATGCTATAGTTGCTCTTGGTGGCGGGTTTTGCACAGGTGAAATTATATCCAATCAAGGTCTAATGATGACTAATCACCATTGTGGTTTTGGAACAATTCAAGCTAATAGTTCTACAGAAAACGACTATTTAACAGATGGTTTTTGGGCAATGACTAAAGAACAAGAAATTCCTGCAGATTTTGGAGTGTGGTTTTTGAATAATATTAGCGATGTCACTGATCAAGTTTTAGAAGGTGTTGAAGATGGTATGGATGAAGGGGAAAGAAATAAAATTATTAGAAAAAACATGGGTGCTTTAAAGACTACTGCTTCAGAAGGCAAAAATAAAGATGATTTTGCAGTTCAGGTCAAGTCTTTTTATTATGGAAATCTATATTATATGTTTACTTATAATATTTTTAATGATGTTAGACTAGTTGGTGCACCTCCTAGTTCGATAGGAAAATTCGGTGGAGATACTGACAATTGGATGTGGCCAAGACATACTGGAGATTTTACCATGTTCAGAGTCTATGCTGATAAGGAAAATAATCCTTCTTCTTATAGCCAAGATAATAAACCCCTGAAGCCAAAACATTCTCTCCCTGTTTCAATTGCTGGTGTACAAGATGGAGACTATGCAATGATTATGGGCTATCCAGGAAGTACGGATAGATTTTTAACTTCTTGGGGGGTAAAACAAGCTGTAGATGTTGAGCAACCGGCTAGAGTTAAAATAAGAGGAATTAAATTAGAAATTATGGATCAAGAAATGTCTAAGAGTCAAAAGGTTAGGATTCAATACGCATCCAAGTATGCTAGAGTTAGTAATTACTGGAAATATTTTATTGGTCAAAGTGAACAACTAGTGAAAAATAAAGTTTTTGATAAAAAGCAAAAAATTGAGAATTCTTTTAGTGCTTGGTATAAAAGTAATGGGTTAGATAAAACCTATTCTGAGTCTCTTCCTTTAATTGAAAATGCACTTAAAAATTCATCTAAATATACTATTCCAAAAGTTTATTTTCAAGAAGCTGTAGTAGGTTCTGAACTAATATTATTCATGCTAAGAAACCTTAGTCCAAGAACACCATTATTTAAAGCCCTTAATTCTGGAGAGGGTGTTAAGGATGCAAAAGATGATTTCTTAAAGGCAGCCGAATCATTTTACAAGGATTATAACCCAATAATAGATGAAAATACTTTGGCAGCAGTACTTTCACTTTATGCAAATGATGTCCCTAAAGAATTTCAGCCAGAATTATTAATAAGTTTAAACGATAAATATAAAGGAGACTTTAAAAAAGTTGCTTCAAATTATTTCAAAAAAAGTCCATTTAAATCTTTCGATTTATTTAAGGCATGGCTTACTAGTGATAAACTTTCAGTAAAAATGATAGAAAAAGATCTGGTATACCAACTAAAAAACGAATTTTTAGATGTCTATAGATCAAAGGTGATTACTCCTAGTTCAAATTTTGATAGTGACTATAAAAAAGGAATGAGATTATTTGTAGATGGTTTACAAAAAATGGGAATGAATAAGGCCTCCGATGCGAATTCAACCATGCGATTCACTTATGGTAATGTTCTTCCGTATGATCCAGCAGATGCGGTTCATTATGATTTTTATACCACTTTAGAGGGCGTAATGCAAAAAGAAGTAGTAACAGAGGATAAAAACCACGAATTTTATGTCCCACAAAGACTTAAGGATTTGTATAACGCTAAGGATTTTGGCCCCTACGCAAGAAAAGAAGATGGAAAATTACCTGTAGGCTTCCTGTCTAACAACGATATTACAGGCGGAAATTCTGGGAGTCCGGTCATCAATGCTCATGGAGAGTTAATAGGTACTGCATTTGATGGTAATTGGGAAGCAATGAGTGGTGATATTTATTTTGAGCCTAACATTCAAAGAACAATTTCTGTCGACATAAGATATTCTTTATTTATTATTGACAAGTATGCTGGCGCAAAACATTTAATTGATGAGATGAATATTGTAACAGATAGACATTTAGAAGAAAAGCAAGAAACAAACCCTGCCTCTGCTAATCCAGTTCCTGAAAAATAGAATTTTGTTTATTTAATTGTTGTTTGAAATTCCTTAACAATTGAATTTCTTGCATTCTCCGTTGGACTAATTTTTTTAGAAGCTATAGATTCAAATATTTTAGCGCTCAAGTCTAGTCCCGAGGAGTCAGCAGATAGATTGTTTACAGCTACATTTAATATTTGAATGGTTTCATCTTTTGCGTTTAAAACTGTTTTCCAAGACTTGGGATGGATATAAATTTGTTGAGACATATTGTGGGTATATTCCTCTCTTACTATTTTTAATAATTCTCTGTGTAGAGTTATTGCATTCATTCCATTTTTATGAGTTCTAATAATCATATTGTTAGGATCAATTCTTTCCAAAAATAAAATAACTCTTTCGTAGGCTTGTATCTGCAGAGGGAAAAATGTTTTTGTTTTTTGAATGTCAATCTCTTTCTCCTTTTCAAAGGCGCTTTTATTTTGAAAATGTTGCAACATCAAATAGGTGGCAACTAAGATTCCCGCGAGTGGTATGGATAATATTAATACATCTTTCATATTTGTTATTACGGATAAATTCTTGAATTGTTACAATAGTGAATAACCTGTTTATTTCTTTTTTTAAAATCAACTTAATATAAATTCAAATCATGTAATTTAATTTTAAAATTCATTTTATGGAAATTATATCCGACAGAGTCAACAGACTATCAGAGTCTGCAACTATTGCAATGGCACGTAAAGCCAGAGAATTAAAATCTCAAGGTATTGATATCATTAGCCTGAGTTTAGGTGAGCCCGACTTTAACACCCCAGATTTTATTAAAGATTCCGGAAAAGAGGGTATTGATAAAAACTTTTCAAAATATATGCCTGTTAATGGTTATCAGGACCTTAGGGAAGCTATTTCAAATAAATTTAAAAGAGACAATGGTATTGATTACAGTTCAGAGCAAATTGTTGTTTCTACTGGCGCTAAGCAGTCTATAGCCAATGTGGTTTTAAGCTTAATTAATCCTGGAGATGAAGTTATTGTTCCAGCACCATATTGGGTAAGTTATGCTGAGATCATTAAAATGGCAGAGGGTGTTCCTGTTTTTATTGACACTTCCATCAAAAATGATTTTAAAATATCACCTTTAGAACTTCAAGATGCTATCACCAATAAAACAAAAATGATGATTTACAGTTCTCCCTGTAATCCATCTGGGAGTGTTTATTCAAAAGAAGAGTTAAGGTCTTTAGCAGATGTCTTGGTAAATTTTCCTTCTATTACAGTTTTAAGCGATGAAATTTATGAGCATATAAATTTTACAGGAAGTTATTTTTCTATTGGAGCTTTTCCAGATATGTATAACCAAGTGGTTACAATAAATGGTGTTTCTAAATCTTTTGCAATGACCGGTTGGCGTTTAGGATATATTGGAGCGCCCCTACATATTGCACAAGCATGTACTAAAATACAAGGTCAATTTACATCTGGAACATCCAGTATTTCTCAGCGTGCTGCAATTGCAGCAGTTTCAGCAGACCCATCTGTTATTCATTCAATGAGAGATGCTTTTTTAAGTAGAAGAGATTTCATATTAGAGAAGTTAAATAAAATTAAAGGCATAAATATTAATCAGCCCCAGGGAGCATTTTATGTTTTTCCAGATGTTAGTGCTTTTTTTAATAAGTCCTACGAAAATTTTACCGTAAATAATTCCGATCAACTTGCAATGTATATTTTGGAAACTGCTAAAGTTGCAGTTGTTACTGGAAATGCTTTTGGTTCTCCCAATTGTATAAGAATTTCTTATGCTTCTTCAATGGAAAAACTTAAAGAAGCAATGGATAGAATTGCAACTGCATTAAATAACTTAGTTTAGATAACTAAATTTCTGAATTAATTGCTTTAATTGGGCTAGTTTTAGAACTTATTATGGATGGTAAAATCATAGTAATTAGACAAAAAATAAAAGCACCAAAATTTAAAATAATAATGGTCGATATAGGATAGTCCATTGGTACTGCATCTAGATAATAATTTTCTTGAGAGAGTTTTAGAAATTCAAATTTATTTTGCAATTGAATAATTATTAGTGCCAAACTATTGCCTGCTAAAAATCCATAAAACAGTAAAATACCACCATGAGAAACAAATATTTTAATTAAGGAAAAATTCTTCATTCCCAAAGCTTTAAGAATTCCAATCATTTTTGTTTTTTCTACAATTAATACAAGTAGTGCACAAGACATATTAATTACAGCAACGGCTATCATTAGACCTAATATGATATAAACGTTCTGATAAATTAAGTTTAACCACGAGAAAATTTCTTGATGTTGTTCTTCTATAGTTGTTATTTTATATTCTGGACCAAAGTCAAGTTTTAGTTTATTTTTTATAAGATTTTTTTTCTCTTCATCCTTCGTATATATTTCTATACCGCCAGTATAATATTGTTCACTTCCCAAGCTATTACTAAATTTTATTTCTTTATTACTAGATTTGAAAGAAATAATTAATGTATCTGCAATTGATAAAAGGTTATTTTGCTCAAAATTATCTACTTCATAGCCAATTAAATTTATTTGGGTATCTACATTGGTTGGAATTTCAAATTGATTGTTTGCAACAATTTTATTGATCCCCCAGTCAAATAACATTTTACCATTTTTAGAAAAGTTATTGGCAGTAAATTCTATTATTGAAGAATCTTCTCTAAATGAAGATGAAACCTTAAGTTGCATTCCCCATTTATTTATTTTTTGGAGATATTTAAGATTTATAAAAATAAATCTAGAATCGATCTTGTTTAGTCCAGTTTCGTAAATCCCACCAATTGTTAAATTTCTTTGTTTTGGTTTTCCGTCAGAAACAAAAAAAGCAGATATTTTATCATTGATTGTTAAGTTTAGTTTTTTACAAATTTCCTTGGAAATAACTATTGTATCATTATTTTTTTTGGACTTATTTGGGTATTTACCTTCTATTAAATATTCATCAAAAAACGAGTTTTCCTGAAAGTTTTCCATTCCCTTAAAAATAACACCTTCTAATTCGTTTATTGAACCACTTGTTTTTCTTTTAGATTGAATAATAGCAGATTTGTAGGCGTATTTTTGAATTTTATATATGTCTTCTAAATTGTATAGATTGGTAAAAGATTCGTTTAATGTAATTATAGGACTTGTTTCATTATTATTACTTTGAAACATAGATTCTATTTGAATATGATTCCCAAAACTTAATAATTTATGTTTAATTCTATTTTGAAAACCTGTTGCAATACTAATAGTGACTACCATAACAGAAACACCAAGCATAACTCCTACAATTGATATAAGGACAATTGGTCTCGAAAAGTTTTTAGAATGCTTCTTATTTTTCAGCATTCTTTTGGCTACATATAATTCAAAGTTCAATTTTTCGTAAATTGTAATTAATAATGCTAAGGATATACAAACATCAACATTTTCAAGAATATTTTATATCAACTAAGTGTTTATTATTATTATTTTTTTTCCTAAATACTTTACATGCTACCTGTCAGTCGGATTCTATAATTGTTGGTGCTGAAAGAACAGCTCTTTATTTTTCAAAGTTAAAGGGCAAACGTATCGGGTTTGTAGCCAATCAAACATCTAAGATTAAAAATGATCATTTAGTAGACATACTTCTAAATGAGGGAGTAAACATTGTTAAAGTTTTTTCACCAGAACATGGATTTAGAGGAAATGCAGATGCAGGTGCAAAGGTTAGGGATGAAATTGATTTACAAACTGGATTGCCCATATATTCCTTGTATGGCAAAAGCAGAAGAAAACCTTCCAAAGAAGTTTTAAAGGACATAGATCTAATTCTTTTTGATTTGCAAGATGTTGGAGTTAGATTTTATACTTATATAAGTAGTATGCACTATGTTATGGAGGCTTGTGCTGAAAATAGCATTCCTTTAATTTTACTTGATAGACCTAATCCTAATGGTTTTTATGTAGATGGGCCAATTCTCGATCCAAATTTTAAATCTTTTGTTGGAATGCATAAAGTTCCTGTAGTTCACGGAATGACTATTGGAGAATATGCTAAAATGATTAATGGTGAAAGGTGGCTTAAAGATTCTGTAAAGTGTTCTTTAGAAGTAATACCATGCTTGAATTACAACCACTTGATCAAATATAATTTACCTATTCCCCCTTCGCCTAATTTACCAAACATGAGAAGTGTTTACCTGTATCCTTCACTATGTTTTTTTGAGGGAACTAATGTTAGTATTGGAAGGGGAACTGATTTTCCTTTTCAGATTTATGGAGCACCATATTTTGATTCTAAATTATTTAAATTTACTCCAAAATCATCTTATGGTTCTAAATATCCAAAGTACAAAGAGATTGATTGTTTTGGAGAAGATTTAAGGACTTTAAGTTTGGATTCATTAAGAAATGTTAATTCATTAAATTTTAATTGGTTGGTAAAAAGTTTTAAGATGTCTAATGAGTCTTTAGATTTTTTTAATAAAAATGATTTTTTTAATCTCTTGGCGGGTACAGATAAAATTATGAATCTAATTAAAGGTGGAGCAAGTGGAGTTCAAATTAGAGAAACTTACCAAATGGAGTTAGAGAAGTTTAAATTAATTAGAAAAAAATACCTGATTTACGATGACTTTGAATAGCATAGTTTAATTATTAAATAGAGTTTTTTTATGAAAAGTTTTAAAAATATTGGAATAATAGGTGCTGGGTCTATGGGTGTTGGTATAGCTCAAATTGCTTCTACTTCGGATTGTAATGTTTTCTTATATGATCAGAATAAATCTGTAAGTGAACAAGCAATAAAAAAGTTAGAAGAAGTATTGTTAAGGCTTATAGAAAAAGGAAAAATAAACTCTATTAAAAAAGATTCTATTTTATCTAATATTAAAATTGTAGAAAGCTTAGAATTCATGAAGGATTCAGATTTGATTATTGAGGCTATAGTAGAAAATAGTGCGGCTAAAAAAGAAATATTTTCTCAAATAGAGTCTATAGTTAGTGACGATTGTGTATTAGCAACCAATACTTCTTCTATTTCTATTACTAGCCTAGCATCTTGCTTGAAAAATCCAATTAGATTCATAGGAATCCACTTTTTTAATCCAGCTCCTGTGATGCCTTTAGTTGAAATTATACCAGCTTTACAAACAAATAATAATTTAGTAAAAGAAATTCATCAATTACTTTTAAACTGGAATAAAAAACCAGTAATCGCAAAAGATACTCCTGGGTTTATTGTTAATAGAATTGCAAGACCCTTTTACAGTGAGGCATTAAGAATATATGAAGAGCAGATTGCTGATTTTGCAACAATAGATTTTGCGATGAAACATATTGGGGGTTTTAAAATGGGACCTTTTGAGCTAATGGATTTTATTGGTAACGATGTAAATTATGCAGTGACAGAATCTGTTTTTAAGGCATTTTATTACGACCCAAGATACAAACCATCTTTTACCCAAAAACAATATGCAGATGCAGGATGGCATGGAAGAAAATCTTCCAAAGGTTACTATGACTATGATGGTAATGTTGAATTAGTTTCACCTTCTAGGGATGAAAAGTTATTGGTAGAGATTTTTGAAAGAATTTTAGTGATGTTAATCAATGAAGCTGTGGACGCTTTATACCTTGGAATTGCAAGTGAACAAGATATTGAGTTAGCTATGACTAAAGGAGTTAACTACCCTAAAGGATTGATTAAATGGGGTAAAGAAAAATCTTTTTCTTGGGTAGTTGATAAAATAGATATGCTTTATAAACTATATCACGAAGATAGATACAGATGTTCTCTGCTTTTAAGAAAAAAAGCCAGTAATTAAATAATTTTAATTATTTAAAATTTCAGGACAACAAGAACTTTCAAAAGTTGATTCTTGGGAAATGTTTTCATTCTCAGAATTGGAAAGTTTTTTATAATTTATTTTCGAAATATTATTTTCAGTTGTCTTGGGAGCTTCAAAAAGATTAAGACTGTTTGTAGTTACTCCAATCCCAAAAATTGCAATGGAACCAAGAGATAATAATAATTTTTTCATTCAAAATAAATTTTTTTTTGAGTACAGTTTATGTAGCTACAAATACATTAATTTCGATACAAAAGTATTAATTTATTGTTAACTCTGTAATATATGGTGGTTAAATTTCAGCAAGGATAGTTTCACCCCCAATAATTAATTCATTTAGAGAAACTTTAATTTTACTTCCTTTAGGAACAAATACATCAATTCTAGAGCCAAATTTTATAAAACCAGCTTCCATATTTTGATTTACTTTATCACCTTTCGAAGAGTAGTTACAAATTCTTCTTGCTACAGCACCAGCAATTTGTCTGAATAGAACTTTTTGATTCTCTTCTGTCTGAATTACTACAGTAGATCGCTCATTTTCAGTACTAGATTTGGGATGCCAAGCTACTAAGTATTTACCATCGTGGTTTTTACTGTAAATTACTTCTCCATTTACGGGATACCATTGTTTATGAACGTTTAATGGTGACATAAAAATACTTAGTTGTGTACAATCCTCTTTTAAAAACTCATTCTCAAAGACTTCTTCTAAAACAACAAGCTTACCATCGCTAGGTGCAATAATATGCTTGTTATTTACATCAACATCTCGGATTGGGTTTCTAAAAAAATGTAGAATTAAGTAAAAAAATATTAACGAGACCAAAAGAATTGGAAGTTGTATAATTAGAAGCTTGGAGTAATAAAAACTTAAGAAGTTTATTAGTGCAATAAGTATAAAAGTTATTAGTATCGTTGGGTAACCTTCTCTATGTATTTTCATTTAAATATATTTATTAATAGATATAAAACAGGAATTGAGAGCATAAGAGCATCCATTCTATCCAAAAATCCTCCATGCCCTGGGATTAAGTTTCCAGAGTCTTTGACCCCAGCTTCTCTTTTGTAATGGGATTCTATCAAATCACCTGCTGTAGCTGTAAAAGGCACAATTAAAGCCAATAGTAATAAAAATTTCATTGAAAAAGAATCAAAAAAAGCATTTAAAAAATATACAGATATAACTGTGAATGCCATTCCTCCAAAAAACCCTTCCCAAGATTTCTTAGGGGAAATTTTGGGCATAATTCTATTTTTACCAAATTTAGATCCAATTATATATGCAAAGGAATCAAAAACCCAAGTTAGTACAAATAAAATTAGAACTGGAGAGGAATCAAATTCTTTCAGTGGATAATTATGGTCAGTAAATCCAAATAGTTGAACAATGAGAAATGGTGTTAAAACATAGATGAATGGAACTATTTTAGATTTTCCTTTTCTTAACATCCACATTTCGAGAAGACAAATTAAGCCTAGAATAATAAATAATAAACCAAAAGAGACTTGAGAATAACTAGTTGCTGACCATAAAACAACAACATATAAAATACCAGATAAAACTCTTTTTACAAACTCACTCATTTTACAGTAATAAAATTAAAAGTAAGAAACTTTAATACCAAAAATTAATTAAGCAGACTTTTTAGAGCTTGTTTTTTTTGTT
>Ga0233444_10004388_pt1 | contig 13499 bp, 12 predicted proteins | sample SI_124_October20_6_FD_182792 | JGI IMG/M metagenome (GOLD analysis project Ga0233444, IMG submission 182792) | Seawater microbial communities from Saanich Inlet, British Columbia, Canada - SI_124_October2016_10_MG | ecosystem: Environmental > Aquatic > Marine > Inlet | place: Canada: British...
CTGCTAGATGTAGATGGCGTCTTGACCGACGGTCGGCTTTACTACGCAAATAGTGGTGAAGAATTAAAAGCCTTTGATATTCAGGATGGCTTGGGAATCAAGCTGCTTCAAAAAGGCGGTATAGAAGTGGGCATTATTACTGGACGCACTTCTGAACTATTAAAACGCCGTACAGACGAGCTTAATATCCAGCTATTAGTACAGGGTAGAGAAGACAAGCTTACCGCCCTCAGTGAAATACTCGTGGATAGCACTATCAATCTGGAAGAAATCGCTTTTGTCGGCGACGACCTTCCCGATTTAGCTATAATTCGTCGTGTTGGACTAGGTATTACTCCGGCTAATGGAAATCATATAGTTGCAAGCCAAGCACTATGGCAAACGCAAAAAAGTGGCGGAAATGGGGCTGTTAGGGAGGTAGCTGAGTTAATTTTAAGCGCTCAAAACAAGTTAAACGCCCTGTTGGAACCCTATCAATGATAAAACAATTCTTCTTTATGGTTTGCTTGATTGTGGTCACAGGTAGTTTTCTCCTGCTATGGGAGAGCCCACCAGAATCATTCTCTCGACCTGACTCAAGCAAGATTGAAGAACTTCCAAGTGCTGATAGCTATATGACCAATATCAAATCCTTTGTTTTTTCAAATGATGGTACGCAGAAATACCTATTGGAAGCATCTGAATTATCAATTTTTAGCAGCCTATCTGAGCTAAAACTCGAAAAACCTGTTTTCATCGCCTTTCAAAATAACACTAAAACTCAATTTTTGGTGGAGGCTAAAAGCGGTTCTCTCTCAAAGAAGACACAAATATTTTTATTTAATGGCGATGTTAATGCCAATTGGGAAACGGTAGTAGGAGCGACCAATTTGCGTGCCGGCAGCCTATCATATTCCCTAAAGGAAGATAGCGCTTTTGCCGAAGGCGGCGTTCAACTGACGACCAAAACTACCAAAATGACCGGCAACACTCTTTCAGCAGATTTTGACAACGAATCACTAACAATAGAATCACGAGTAAGAGGCACTCATGACTCTATTTAAAGTGTTATTGGTAAGTATTATTGTATTTTCTAGTTCCTGCCTAGCATTCGATAAAGACAATATTCAACCCATCACCGTTGAATCCGACAAGGCTGAGAGAAATGAAAAGACTGGTCTCACCCAATATTCTGGCAATGTTATTATCCGTCAAGGGTCTTTGATCATTGATGCTAATAGGGTCGAAATTCATTATGCAGATAATCAAGTTAACCGAATTATCTGCAATGGCAACCCTGCAAGCTATCAGCAAAAAAGCAGTACTGGCGGACAAGTTTTAGCCCGCGCAGAAATAATTGAATATCTGCCTGCAGAAAAACTAGTCAATTTGAAGACTAATGCTTCACTTTCAAAAAATGGAACCCTTATCAAAGGCGACAGTATCAACTATGATGTTGTGAGTGAAACATGGCGCGCCAAGGGCGATGATGAAAGTAACCAAAAGCGTATTCAGCTAGTTATTCCTCCTCTCCAGAAACCTAAGGAACAGGCGATAGAAGAACTCGCTGATGAAAAGAGTAAATCACAATGACTATATTATCTGCAAATCATCTATCTAAAAGCTACGGCAAACGCTCGGTGGTTAAAGATGTCTCATTCTCTGTAAGTGAGGGTGAGGTCGTAGGCATTTTAGGCCCTAATGGCGCTGGAAAAACAACCTGTTTTTATATGACTATAGGCCTAGTTAAGCAGGATGGTGGTCAAATTCTAATCGACAATCAAGATATTTCTGACTTACCAATGCATGGCCGTGCTCGCAAGGGTCTGGGTTACCTACCACAGGAGCCCTCAATTTTTAGAAAACTTAGTGTAAGCGATAATATTTTGGCTATTTTAGAAACGCGCAAAGATTTGTCCTCAATTGAACGACAAGAAAAACTAAATAGTCTACTGAATGAGTTTCATATTTCGCATTTGGCCGAATCAAATGGCATGAGCCTATCCGGCGGTGAGAGACGGCGAGTGGAGATAGCAAGAGCCTTAGCAGCGGACCCAAAATTTATTCTGCTCGATGAGCCATTTGCCGGAGTTGATCCCATCTCAGTGAACGACATTAAAGATATTATTCGCCATCTTAGCGAGAAAGGTATTGGCGTATTAATTACCGACCATAATGTCCGTGAAACACTTGATATTTGTGCGCGAGCTTACATTGTCGGCGAAGGTCATGTAATTGCCGAGGGAACTACAGCACATATTTTGTCTGATCAAAAAGTTCGTCAAACTTACCTTGGCGACAACTTCACCATGTAATTCATGGTAAATTATTCATTCAAATCTTGCTTTAACTATCGATTCAGCACTAACATTCAATATAAATTTAAAAAAAGTTTCTAAAATATGCGGCAAGGCCTTCAGCTCAAGTTTAGTCAACAGCTAACCATGACACCGCAACTGCAGCAAGCTATCAAATTGCTACAGTTATCAACGCTTGATCTTCAACAAGAGATCATTGAACAGCTGTATAACAATCCCCTACTAGAAACTGATGAGAAAGAAACTGAGAACAATCAAACTCAACAGAATGAAAATAATTCTGGTGCTGATGATGCTAGTTTTGATAACAATGACCCAGAAAATTACACCGAAATTCATACAGAAGCAGCCCCCCAAGACAGCCCTGAAGAGGCTTCGTGGGAAAACGACAACAATGGAAATTTAGTTAGCGATAATACTTGGAATGAGGCAACAAGCCCTTCATCAAAGTCGCCATCTAATGACAACGACTTTAATCTTGAGGCAATTTATCAGGTCACTGAATCACTTCAAGACCATCTTTATTGGCAGTTAAATTTAATTACACTTTCTGATCGTGACAAAGCAGTTGCCGAGGTCTACATTGACTCTGTTAATGACAATGGCTTTCTGCCATATAATCTTCAGGAAATTACTGCCCACCTGCACAATGAAATTCAAGACGACCCCTTACAGGACGACGAATTAGTCGCCGTACTAAAAAGGGTTCAACAGTTCGACCCCCCAGGAATTTTTGCACGAAACCCTAAAGAATGCCTCTCAATTCAATTAAATCAGCTGAGTGAGGATACCCCATACCTCCAACAAGCAAAATTATTAGTTGAAGATTTCTTAGAGGATATTGCCTCAACCGAATTAGCCAAACTGGCCAAGAAAAGTAAACTTAATAAAGCTTGTCTTCAACAGAGTCTAGAATTGATTCGCACGCTAAACCCAAGACCAGGCGAGATGTTAGCCGCTGATGACACTGAATATATTGTGCCTGATGTATATATAGAAAAAAAACAGGGTACCTGGCAGGTTAAATTAAACGATAGCAACATTCCGCGCATCAAAATCAATCAAGCATACAGCGATCTTATAAAGCGCGCTGATGATAGCGCTGAAAATCAGTTCTTAAAAAAGAACCTCAATGAGGCGCGTTGGTTTCTGCGTAGCCTTGAAAGTCGAAATGACACTCTTATGCAGGTCACTATGGCAATTGTCGATTTTCAGCAAGGCTTTTTGGAACACGGTCCCGTTGCGATGAAGCCTCTGGTATTGTCAGAAATCGCTGAGCAATTGGATCTTCATGAATCAACCATTTCAAGAGTTACTACTAAGAAATATATGGCGACACCCCAAGGAATTTTTGAACTCAAATATTTCTTTTCTAGCCATGTGGGAACTTCTGATGGCGGAGAGTGTTCATCTACTGCAGTTTGCGCTATCCTAAAAATGCTAATAGACGCAGAGAAGCCTTGCAAGCCATTAAGCGACAATAAACTGACAACTCTGTTAGCCGATCAAGGCATTCAAGTCGCTCGACGCACGGTCGCGAAATATCGCGAAAGCATGAATATCCCATCGTCGAGCCAAAGAAAAAGGTTTTTAAATAAAGCGTAACTAAGGAGAATAGTATGCAAATGACCATTAGCGGACATCACCTAGACGTAACTGACCCAATTCGTGACTATGTCACTGCCAAGTTATCAAAGTTAGAGCGCCACTATGACCATATCAATAGTACTGCCGTAATCCTCAGCGTTGAGAAACTTACTCAAAAAGCTGAGGCTACAATCCATGTCTCTGGCGGTGAGCTATTCGCCAATGCAGAACATGAAGATCTTTATGCGGCCATTGATGCACTCAGCGATAAATTAGATCGTCAACTTATTAAACACAAAGAAAAACACAGGGATCATTAAATTAAAGCATGAAAATTTCAGATGTTCTTAGCCAAGAGTTAACCAGTAGCAACTTTCCTGGGCGCAGTAAAAAGCGCATTCTTGAAAATATCGCCCAGTTAGTTACATCGCAACTGGGTGGTAGCGATGAGCTCTGCGACCAATTACTTGATAACTTTGTAGCTCGCGAAAAACTGGGTAGCACTGGACTCGGCAATGGGGTTGCTATACCTCACTGCCGCACCCCTGGCGTTAAGAAGATATATGGCTTTTTAGCAAAACTAACCACAGCTGTAGACTTTGATGCCATTGATGATGAGCCGGTAGATTTAATTTTTGCATTGGTGGTGCCGCAAGAAAAAAATGATGAGCACCTAAGCACACTGGCAAGAATTGCAGCTATTATGCAGGACAATGAATCACGCCAAAAGCTTCGCAACTGCGATAACGATGAAACACTATACAACACAGTTTTAGACTTGGAGCGACAACAAAAATCATGAGACTTGTCGTTATTAGCGGCCATTCAGGCTCTGGGAAAACTTCTGCACTCAATATTTTAGAGGATGTTGGTTTTACCTGTGTGGATAACTTGCCCTCTAGCCTATTGCCCGAGCTAATTCATCAATTAAGAAAAGATACCAGCGACCTTGGGCTGCAATTAGCCGTGGGTATAGATGCACGTAATTTAGTTGGCGACCTGGCAAATATCCCAAAAATTCTCAGCACCATTGAAAACTCTGGGGTTCAGGTAGATGTGATATTTTTAAAGGCACAGCGAAATGACCTACTGCGGCGTTATTCTGAAACTCGACGCAAACACCCGCTTAGCACCGATGAAATAGGCTTAAAAGAAGCTATTGATCTTGAAGAAAATATTATCTCGCCGATTGCTAAGGTCGCTAGCCTAACCATCGATACCACTGGCTTAACTTTGCACCAGTTGCGCGACTTGGTCAAAAATACCATAGTTCCCAAGTCTGAGCGACAGATGACCATTTTATTTGAAAGTTTTGGCTTTAAGAAACGCATCCCCAATGGCTCTGACTTTGTATTTGACGTACGCTGCCTGCCAAACCCCTACTGGAAAACTGAACTGCGCACACAGACTGGCAATGATTCAGAGGTTATACACTTTTTAGAAACTCAGGCTGATGTCGCCGCTATGCTAGCCGATATTATCGGCTATCTTACTCGCTGGGTTCCAAAGTTTGAGGCCAACAATCGGAGCTATCTAACCGTATCTATCGGCTGTACCGGTGGCCAACACAGATCTGTCTATATAGCGAATCGTCTTCATGAACACTTTTCTAAACAATATAATTTTGTGCAAGTGATGCATAAAGAATTAGCTACCAAGTAATAGATAAGGCATCTCTATGATTAGCTGTAAATTACCTATTATTAACGAGCTTGGATTACACGCACGAGCTGCTACTAAACTTGCCTCTTTAGCAGGGCGTTACGAATCTAGTATCAGAACGGGTATAAAGCCACCCTTGGTCGACGCCAAAAGTATTATGTCACTATTGTTATTGGCCGCCAGTCAGGGCACCGAACTGATTTTTGAATTTGATGGGCCTGATGAAAATGAAGCCTGCATTATGATCACAAGATTACTGGCTGACTATTTTGGCGAAGGCAAGTAAGGTAAAGATCCTAAATTTACTCCCTAGAGCAAGGCATACTATTGTATTTTAGGTTAAACTATCAATTCTCTGCTGCTTACTATTGGGCTTTTGAGGACATAGGTGCATGACTCAGGCAACGCAACACAACAATCTATTGTCGCAACTTGGTAGCGCCATCGACTCGGTGACGCTTAATCAGGTTAGGCACACCCTGAATAATCTATCGCCACCCGATGTCGCCCATCAATTAGAAACAGCTCCGCCTAAATATAGAAGAATCCTATGGGAACTGGTTGACCCAGAAATATCGGGCGAAGTTATTCATGAATTATCCGATGAAATAAAATTAGAATTTCTAGATGAAATGGATAGCTTTGAAGTAGCATCGCTGACTGAGGGTCTTGATGTCGATGATATTGTAGATATCCTTCAGCAGCTGCCTGATCGCGTTATTCCTGAGGTTCTTCAGGCTATGTCGGCGCAGGATAGGCATCGCGTAGAGTCAGTACTTACTTACAATGAAGACACAGCTGGCGGCCTAATGGATACTGAGGTCATCACAGTTCGTCCAGATATTTCTGTGGATGTTGTTCTTCGTTATCTGCGTCGCTTTGAAGAGATCCCCGAGATTACCGATAATCTTTTTGTTGTTAATCGCGATGATACTTTTGTCGGCAATCTACCACTGAGCATGCTATTAACATCGGCACCCACTACAACCGTCAGAGAGGTTATGAATACCGAAGTTCGAGGTATTCATGTTGACCTTACTGACTCAGAAGTTGCCCAATTGTTTCAACGCCATGATTTAGTATCTGCACCTGTTGTAGATAGCGACAATCATCTGCTTGGACGAATCACCATTGATGATGTGGTCGATGTTATTGTCGAAGATGCCGATCACTCATTACTGGCCATGGCTGGCTTAAGTGATACTGAAGATACATTTTCGTCTATTGGAAAAACTGTCCCACGGCGCGCCGTTTGGCTGGGCGTGAACCTACTAACTGCTATTCTGGCCTCAACCGCCATTAGTTTATTTGAAGATGCATTGGACAAGGTGGTGGCCTTGGCTATTTTAATGCCAATAGTCGCCAGCATGGGTGGGGTTGCAGGCAGTCAAACTCTTACAGTTGTTATTCGCGGTATGGCGCTTGGTCAAATTGAGCGCGGCAACCTAAACTGGCTGCTAAGCAAGGAATTTGCCGTGGGCGCCCTTAATGGACTGCTTTATGCACTTATTGTAGGCTGTGTTGTTTCTCTATGGTTTCAAGACGCGACCATGGCACTAATTATAGGCTTAGCCATGGCTATCAACTTAATGGCGGCGGCTCTTTCTGGCACATTATTGCCGGTGTTACTGAAGTTCCTTAAAATTGATCCCGCACTTGCAGGAACTGTGATCCTAACCACAATAACTGATGTCGTAGGCTTTATTTCGTTCCTCGGCCTCGCAACCTTGTTCCTTACCTAATGACTGATTTATCGACTGAAGAAATAGATTTACCCAGCAGAACTCAACTCAAACGAGAAAACCAAGAGCTTCGCGACATGGGCGAGCAACTGGTTTTGCTGGCTAAATCTCAATTAGAAAAAATCACACTTGATGATTCATTAAAAGCGGCGATAAAAGAAGCCCGAAGATTAAAAAATCTCGATGCAAGGCGCCGTCAATTACAGTATATAGGTAAACTGTTACGCAATATCGATGTAACAGATATTAGACATTCACTGGAAAAACTTAATCATCAGTCGCAAACGTTTAGACAGCATTTTGCTAAACTTGAGGAGTGGCGCGATCGTTTTATTAGCGAGGGAAACGATGCTATTGAGGACTTTATAGCTCAGTATCCACAAGCGGATAGGCAGCAGCTACGAAATCTTCAAAGACAGGCTTGTCGTGAAAAATCCCAGAACAAACCCTCAACCGCAAGTGAGAAGCTGTTTAAATATATCAGGCAACTGGCTGATTAATTCTTAAACGTTAATCTAGCGTGATTTTGAACCGGCATTCTTGCTCTAATATCATCCATCATATTTAGGTTAATATCAGCAGTAACTACACCCACCTCATCTTTGAGCTCTGCGATCACAGTACCCCAGGGGTCAATAATAGCACTACCGCCCCAAAGACCGCGCGAACTGCTTGCTCTATCAACCAAATTAGCCCCGAGCATAAAAAATTGATTCTCAACCGCCCGCGCTCTCAACAAAAGTTGCCAATGATCTCGCCCAGTAATAGCGGTAAATGCTGCTGGCACTGTGACCAATTGAGAACCTGCTGCTCTTAATTGATGGTATAGAGCGGCAAATCTTAAATCATAGCAAACGGTTAAGCCTAATTTACAAAAGTCTGTTGCAACCGTTTTTATGGCATTGCCATGACTGTAAGAATCAGATTCACGATAAGCCTGTTGGCTTAATTCTGTATGCACATCGGCATCAAACAAATGAATCTTATCGTAATGGTCAACGCAATGGCCGCTGGGATTATAGACCAATGATCTAGCCACTGGCTTAGACTTATCATCACCTATGGGCACAGTTCCACCGACAATCCAAAGTTTTAACCGTTTGGCTTGCTCGCTTAAAAACTGCCTGACTGGACCATTACTTAAAGCTTCCTGACAGCCAATAGTTTTGAGGTCTTGTTCGCCGTAGTAGGCAAAATTTTCTGGCAGAACCACTAGCCTTGCCTGCTGCCTTGAGGCCTCAATTAATAGCTGTTGGATTTGGTTGAGATTACTTTCTAGTTTTTTCAATGGGCGTGATTGAATCACCGCAACTTTGATAATATTTCTCATATAAATCCTATTATTTTATTCACTTGGCTCGCTAAGTTCAGCCGCAAAAATCTTATCAACCGCCACATCAACATCATCCCATGGACCAGTAATTTCATAACTAATACTGGAGAGGCGATCTACCTGTTTTTCTACTAGTTTACTGGTCGCATAGACACCAAGAGCGGCGGGTAGACCACCAGCTAGTCCAGCCAACCAAGGTAAATTTGTTGCCACCGGAAGCGTCGCCACAAGTTGAGCATCAACCGTCTCTTGGTCTAGATCAAAATCACCTGCCATGCTCATGCGACCGGAGGGCATTTTTATTTTTAGAGGATCATCTAAACTCAGAACAGACTGATCAAAACTGAGAGTTCCATCTAATCGGTTATATACTAAATTTTGACCAACTACGTCAGAAAAATCCAACTGCAATCGTTTCAACCAATTAGCAAAGTTAAATAACCCTACTAGCTTCAATGCTGTACCTGCACCCCCTGGAGTATGATAAAAATTGCCATCCACTAAATTAATTTTTAACTGTCCATGAATATTATCTTTACTAATAGCCCATGGTTCTCCTCGCCATGTGAGATTCGCATCAAACCTACCGGACTGACTATCAAATACTTGCGGCAAACTAAATGCATTAAATAGGTCGCCAATATTATTTACACCTATAGGCCCAACTAATTTACTAATATGGGTCTGACCATCATAACCCCAGAAAAACTCTGTTGGCGCCTCGGAAGAATAGATAACGGAAGATAAACCAAAAATATTTCCGGATATATTATTAAATGATGCACCAGAGGGCTCGGGCCTCAACTCAAATGACAACGACCCTAAATCTTGATCCTTAATTGAAAGGCTATCAACGGAAAAATCAGTTGCCATAAGTTGCCTTGGGTCCAAACTAGCTGAATCGCCGCCAACATTATTTGGCAACCAAAGTCTATTTAGAGAAATTTTTGGTGGCAGCGTGGCATCTCGAAAAAGGCTGACTGAGCCATCAGCTAAATCACTGGTGAAAACTGCATCGAAACCATAAATCATTGGCGTAATTCTAGCCCTAATATCAGATAGCTGAAGTTCGGAAAATTTCCATTGCGCTAATTGCAAATCAAATATTGTTTTTACTGTATTTGTAGCTTTGGGTTTCTGATCAAACCAATCCCTAAGTGGCTGCCACAAAGCAAAATCAATAGTCGGTAAACTTGCCGATACCACAAGTATATCTTGATCTGGCATTACTAGGTCATGATCGTAACTGATAACACCACGCTTTAATTTACCCTGATCAAAGCGCATATCTGATATTAGATACTGACCTAGCTGACCTTCTAGTTGAGAAATCGTTGGCTCAAAATGTAATTTAATATTCAGTGGTTTAGATTGGCTTATTGTTTTGCCAACAGGGGCTGGGAGATTAATCGCCACGGCCTGCATATCGCTCTGAATTTCAAGGGTAGTCTTAGATCGGTTAGCAGGGTCTTTATAGAGGGCGCCCGTCACCGGTATTGTCTCTGAAATAATATTTTCCCAAGGAAAATCTACAAATTGACCTAAGCTATTCGGCGCTATGGCTGAAGAAAATGACATCCTTTGTTGATCGTCTCGGTATAACCTAGCGGTAAATGGCTGATCCCAAAGTTTAGCGCTTAAACTATCAGAAATAATGCCCTTGTTAGATGTAAATTCAATTTCACCCGCTAATTTGGTTAATTTAATTGGCGAACCCGTAATAGTCATATCGCCATCATTAATGACTGATGTCACCTTATATTCTGGGGCAACCGGCTTAGGTTTATTAGCATTATAGGCTGGCAACTTCATATGAAGCTGAGTTTTTGTAGCTCCAGCATATGACCAATTTACCATAGGCCCGAGATTCTTCGTTAATGGCGACTGACTTAAAATATCAATCATACTGGATAAGTCAGCATCCAATTGACCATCAATCACCCATTTTCTATGCTCTATCGGCGGCTTCACGCTGTATTCAATTCTAGTCTGACTAACAGAGGCCTGTTCTAATAAGGCTGATTTGATTTGCGCACTTAGGTTACCGCTATCAACCAAAAACAACCCCTCAAGCGCAGTAAACTGTGGCCAATTTGGATTAAATTTTATGGTTGCATCTTGAACATCAAACAGTAACTGCATGGTTCGAGACATACGATTATTTTTTGGCGGACCACTTCTAAAAAGCAAGCCAAACTGCTTTAAATTACCGCCTTTAATAGCATTTTTAACCCAGTTAGATGATCTTTCTGGCATGGTATAAGGCAAATATTTATTGGTTAAGGCTAAATCAAGATTCTCAGCGCCGATCAATAAATTATAATCGGCTACCTGCTCACCCCCCTTAGGGCGAATCATAGAAAATTTCAACTGACTATCACCAGCCTCTAACTTGGTAAAAATAGCATCGCTGTAAACTGTGGTATGTTTTGGGGATTGCCAGTCAAAATAGATAGTCCCCAAGGCCTCATCTATGACTGTGTAATCTTTATAGTTTCTTGGGAAAAACAACTCAAGACCGTCATTATCGGCAATATGGAATAACCCGTTCGACTGTTTTAACTCGAGATAACCATCAAGCTCTTTCAGACCAGGAATGCCGCCGTATGCTGGCATATACCAGTCATCTATACTTGCAGAAAGATAGTACCCTGAACCTGATCTTCCTAGGTTAAGGGACGATATATCCCCTCTGGATTTACCACTTGTTAAATGATTAATTGCATCAGTAGAAAAAACCTGTGCCTCATTGATTAAGCCCGCTACAGAGGCTAAATCTATTGTCTCAACCAAAATATCAAATTCTTGCCAATTAGAGCCTAGCTTTTGTTTATACAAAAGATCTAATGATTTTACGCTAGTCGCACCAAGTTCAAATTGGAGGTCGTTTAATCTGGCACCCCAATCTTCGCCAGGCAAATACCAGCCAGTCAAGCTAGTTTTAACATCAGATATGGGAGAACTGTTTTCGCTTAACCAATTAAGAGGTATATTAGAGATTGAAAGCTCACCCTGATAATCTAGATGCCCTCCTGGACTAAAGTCTAACCAGATTTGCCCGCCCGCAAAAATAGAATGTTCATCAAGATGCTTTGTAGTATCTGGCATTAAGGACGTTTTGAGTATTTTTAGCGATTGATAAATATTTAATTTATCAAAATTAAGATACCCTTTGGCTTTAAATGAATTTAAATCTGAAAGTTGACCAAAGGCTTCGACAATTAGATGTGCAGGACTTTCATCCTCTGTAACACTGATCGATAACTTTGCACGATGAAAATCCTTATCATTTTCAATCAGCATTTCACTGCCAAAAAGCTGTGTTTTTTGCCCCGAAAAAGAATGTAAATTAACCCTGATAGCTTTTAATCGAATATTTTGACTGTATAGAAATGGCTCTAGAATAATATTTAGATCTGCATCTGACTCACTATTGAATCCTTTCAATCGCCAGTGACCTGAGGCATTTTCAATAAAATTAATTTCTAAATTATCAATAGCTAGTTCTCGCCATATAAGCGAACCCAGTCTTAAACTACTAAATAAATCTAAATCAGCACGAGCACCATCTAGACTTAGAACAGTTGCCTGCTCTGAATCAGTTAACTCGACGCCCTCAATATTAATAACTGGAATAAGTTGTGGCCACTCTCCTTTAAGAGCGCCCAAATTAACCTGAAACCCTGTGCTAGAAGCTATAAAAGACGTAACTGAGGGCCGAAGCTCATCCAACTGCCCAATACTTTGGCGCCCAAGAAAAATAAGTATGACCATACCCATGACCAATAGACCAACCGCAAGGGCAAACCACTGAGCCACCTGTTTACATTGTCTTAATACACTGTTGATCATTTGAGTCATCGAGTCGGGATAATATTGTACTGATTGCTTTTAATTGCGCGATCTAGACTAAGTTTAACATCACAATGGGTTCTGCTCTTAAAATCATTTAGCTGGGTAGAGTATTTATTTTGTAATATCGCAATAATAGTGCTCGAAGCGCAGATTTCTATAGATTTCCATGCACAATTAGACTTAATTTTGATTAATTCGCGAATTATCTCAAGACTCAAAGTTTCCTCGGATTTATTGACTCCTCTGGCCTCAGAGTTTTTAAAAGGAGCACATAGGATTTGACTTAAACTTCTACTGGTTCGCTTACGTGCAATCTGCACCAGGCCAAACTCTGTAAAATCTGAAATTTTGCCAATGCTAGGATCGTCTAAAAATTCATTTTTAAGTTCTTTTAACACCTTACGTTGATGATCGCCATTTTGCATATCAATAAAATCAATAATGATAATACCGCTTAAATTACGCAGTCTTATCTGCCTTGCAGACTCAATAGCCGCCTCAAGATTGACTTTATAAAATGTATTTTCATCTGCATTACCACCTATATAAGAACCTGTATTAACATCGATAACTGACAATGCTTCGGTTTGTTCGATCACTAAATAACCACCGCAATCAAGCGCTACTTCTATATTCAGTGCGGCATTAATTTGTTGTTCTAGTTGGTAACTATCAAAAAGATTACCCTCAGCAGTAATTAACTCGGCATGTATTTTTGGCGCACGGCTTTCGAGATTACACCACTGATTTACTTGCTTGAGAAACTCAGCACAGTCTACTGTTAGTCTATTTATACCCTGAGCAACCATGGCGCTAATTAACCGCTGAAACCTGTGAGATTCCTGATAGACCACAACGGGAGATTTTTGAAGTTTTAAAGACTCTATCGACTGCCAAATATCAATGAAACAATGTATATCTGCGGTTAATTGATTTGCAGATATACCATCAGCTGCAGAACGCACAATAAAATTACCCCTTAGACTCTCAGGCAACTCTAGCGAAGAAATGATTGAATCCATT
>Ga0233444_10004390_pt1 | contig 13493 bp, 10 predicted proteins | sample SI_124_October20_6_FD_182792 | JGI IMG/M metagenome (GOLD analysis project Ga0233444, IMG submission 182792) | Seawater microbial communities from Saanich Inlet, British Columbia, Canada - SI_124_October2016_10_MG | ecosystem: Environmental > Aquatic > Marine > Inlet | place: Canada: British...
CACAAAGGCGAAAAACCCCACAAAGCAGCCAATTGACCAAAGTATGCCCGCCCAAAACGCTCTAATGAGCCGGCCAATCGAATTACGTAAAAAATAAAATACCAGAACAGTAAAAAAAGTCGCAACGATGCCTGGAATATGGCCCAAATCCGTGACGGAAAAGAACCAAAACGCACCCCCCAGAGCCAGGCCAGCGAGACCTGCGATGATTCCAAGGTTTTCATCTTCAGCCGCATCATGATACTCATTTTGCTCGGAAACGCTTAGGTTATTAAATTCCTGAAGACGAATTTGAAAATTTTCATATTCAACATGGTAATTATTGAGGTCGCGCTCGTATTCAAACATCGCCTCTTCATAGTGAGCATCACAAAAGGTTCTACCGCTTGGTATAATTGCTGAACATCGGCTACAAGTATTACTCACAAAAATCTCCAATCTGTGTTATCTCACATCAAATTATTTCATAAACGATGCTGAAAAAAAAGTTAATTATTTCCTTTTAATAATTTAATATGCAGATCCAGTACACGCTTTAAATTTACAATTAATATCCAAATATCAGCGGTTTCTAGTTTATTTGGATATTGTGACTCTTGTTCCTCATGAGAGTGGGCACATGTATTTCTTAATATTCTTAAGGTATGAAGATATGATTTGTACCAACTAGAAATTTTCATCCCGTTAAATTTTTCAGAAGTTGGGCTTTTCATGGCCAAGTCTTCAATACCATTATGGAAAGTGCTTGGACGCTTATCAAAAAAGGCTTCATAAAGATGATTAACTAACCCTTCCGCAAGTCGGCCAGCTGAGCCCCCAATTTCGAGTACTGTAGGGTTCGAACGTCCCAAGATGACATACATATTTGAAAGTGCTGTATTTACCTCAGGAGAAAGCCCGTCTTGGAGATAATTTTCCACACCCTCACGAAATTCACTAATCAAATATTTTGTACTATTGGATTGCAAATCACCGCTGCTTATAGATTGCTCATCAAGTAGCTCTAGTAGATCTTTTCGCAAAATAATATCTGCCACCTCATTTGATGACTGCTCATATAAATCGAGCTCCTCTATTCTGCCATCAAGATCCCTCTGTATCTTCTTATTCCAAAAGCACACTTTTATAGTCTTAATACGTGGTGAAACAATGAACCAGTTTTCACAATTCTGCATTAACATATTCAAAAGCTCATGAGGTGTTTCACTTTGACGTCCTGCCAACGCTGTCATGACAATATCTTGGTATGGCTCCCTAATATTATGAACAGTTAGGTCAATTGCTTCCTGTGAACGAATAGCAGCAAGACACGCCCCTAATGCATATTTATAATCATCATCAGTTGTTATATATCTTTGGAAAGGAAGGGTATGAAGGCAAAATATTTTGCGCGGAAATTCGCCCCGTCTAGCGTTATTGTGAGGAGCATCTGCGCAATCAATATAAGGTCGAATGGCGTGACCAACATTATCCCATCCTTCTTCAAGTGAAGCACTGATTGGCCATACCGCGCTGTCAGGCCCAGCTTCAAGTACTCGTTTAAAATTTAAATTTTCTTTTAGATCAAGATGCTTTTGTAAAGAGCGCCACGCCATACCTGCAGGCTTTTCACCCCGTTGTTCTTGAATTGTATTTGAACTAATGAGAACGCATGATTCTGAATTAATTAAATCTACAAAGTTACCCCAATAAAGCTGTATTTCTCTGGGTCCTGAGACTGTTTCAACAGACCTATTAAAGATTAATTTTGCATCAGGTATTTTATCTTCACCTGTTTTTCCTACGATAGACATTACAATAACCCCAATCGACCTCACTTAACGAAATTTTACATTAAGTCTGCTTCAAGCCTACTCATTGTTCTAGAACAGCTCTCTTTTGCAAATATCATACAGAAATCATCTACAGACATAACAATACTCTCACCCCGCCTTGGATTCACCAATTCAAGCTGATTAATTGCTCTGCCATTATGCACAGCTAAAAAGTAATAAAGAAACACTTGCTTGAAGTCTTCAACCTTAAACCGATATCTAGACGACTTTAATTCGATTAATCTATGGTTGACAATCACATCCGGATAACAAGATGCTAGGCGGCCAAACCCTCTCAATCTTGGATTGATTTCCACTTCTTTATAGACACCTCTAAAAAAATCTAACAACCTTGAACTCATTTGAGAAGCGTCATCAAGCATCGCAGTTGTAACAGCATTTTTATCTATTTCACCACCACGAATAAGCGCCATTTTCTGAATCGCTTGAACGATATCTTCATGAATTATTTTACCTGTAAGTAGTTCCGTTTTTGCATTATGTATTGAACGTGCAAAACCATTAAACGCCATTTCGCCAATCAAATCGTTAAAGACTGGCGGTGTACTTGTTATCATTGCATCAGCCCAGCACGATTGAACAATCTGCTTACTGTGGGATTTCAGTTTGCCTGAAAGAGACAACCTATCTAACTCAGGCAACCACCGTGACCAGTAAAACTGCAGTTTTCTGATAACATATTTTTCAGAGAACATAAGTTTTGCTGATGTTTGAGATTAAATGATGTAACGGCGTTCTATTTGTTTCATTGGTTGCATATTGGACATCACTCGTCTTTTTCCAGTGAACCAAATCTTGCAAACTCTTAATCCAAAAAGAAGAGTGTTTAGATGAGCAGTTCAAACTTTGGAAAACTTCATCATTTTTACTTCTAGTTGCCAGCAAAATATAAATATTACGATTCAAATGGTCATTATCTGACTGGTGGTAGACCACCCCTAACAACTGTTCGAATTCATAACCCAAAATCGTGTCAATATTTAGCCTAGCACTTAATAAAAGTGCTTGTACAGATAAGGGAAAACTATGTCTTTTTTGAATGAATACTTGTTCAATATTCTCTGATAGACACGCTAAGATAGATGATGAAAATTCAAGATTTCTGAATTCAATGAGCTGCGAGATTCTCAGCATGAGAATATATGTTTCTGGTCGATGTAAATTTTTAAGTATCTCAGATATTACGAGAAAACACTCTTCAGTTGAACAGTATTTCGCAGCAGACAAAATCACCTTAAGAGAAGTGATATCAGCAGAAATTTTTTCCATCTCATATATTGTAGCTTGATGTAATGACTGTGTTTCTGAGATGGCTTTCAACTCATCAACACGATTTATGACTAATTCAGTATAGGGGTCAAATAATGGATTAGTGATGGTTGATTTTTGGTCATTATTAGAAACCAACGAAGCCGATTTAAACTTTAGTGTTTCAATAAATTCATCATTTTTTAATACTGATATTTTTTGACGATTAATATGTAAACCATAATTATTTAAGATTTTTGTTAGTATATATATCTCTCGACTAACAAGTCCCTTATCTTTCGAAAAAATGCGAAAATCATCAACAAAGCGGGTAAAAATAACACCTTCCTTTTTGAGTTCAATATCAATATGTGCCAACAAAATTTCGGCCAAAATTCGTGCAAAACTACCCCCTACTGGAAGACCGCGTTCTTCTAAATTCATATATTTTAATATCGCCTGTAACCTGATTTCATTTGCACCTGAGAATATTCTCAAGAAGCCATAGCTATTAAAATGTGCCGGTCGAAGGCTAGAATAAAAACTGGCTATATCAGCGCTAACTACAACGTCTGAATTTTTGGCTAACTTAACATTTGTTTCATTAAATTTTCCCCATCCAATAGATGGGTCAAACCATTCCGTATTAGAACCCTCAATCATACGATATGAAAAAACTGTATTTGGTTCTGTTAATGAGCGAAATTCTTCAATTTCATATTGCATAGCCATAATGACTGCAGTTGCATAGACATGAAGAAACGGGTCAACCAAACTTCCACTTCTATAAATATGGCGCCCTATACTAAAAAGATCATTTAAGGGTGGTAGAAACTTTATTTTTTTCTGCCTAAGTATCAAATCATCGATTGATTCTAAAACATCAATTGAGGCATCAGTATGATCAAAAACAAATTGGTACTCTGGTTGCGAAGAAAATAAATCAGAAACCCCCTCATGATTTAAATATAGCAATGCTTTTTTAAATTTAGGGTTGGCCATTATTAGGGCTTATAAGCCTCACCATCGCCTAGAAACTCATACTCAAATTTATAAGCAATATGCTCACAGAGATATTCACCTTTAGACGGAAAATTTATGAAGGCTTCATAAACTGACTTTGGGACATTAAAATAACGATAAACACGGCAGTTATCAAATAATTCTTCAGGTTCTTCAAATGCAACTACAAGCTGTTCTTTATCCGCAAAGTACTCGACAAATCTTATGTTACTAGAAACCATCTCCAGCATGACCATTTAACAGTTCTCCTTGCCTCTAAACAATCTTCAGGCGTTAACATATTTATAATTTTTCAACATTATCAGGAAAATTTAGACTCTAAAGAAGTCTATTTCAATAGGACCAGAGGGATACGGAACGTCTCAAAACTAGTTAAAAGGTTAAATTTATGACTGAAATTGAATACAAAAGAGGCCAAGAGTACAAACTCAATTTGAATATTCTTTAAAAGAAGAACTTATTTCTCTATAACCAGTGGCTGAAATTTATAGAAGCAGGTTCATAGTTCAACGCACCTGAATTGAGCACTCGTGTATTTTCCCCGCCCGCCAATGCGCAGAAGGCAGAAGATAAGACATAGCCCTCAAAATTTGATGCATTAACATTTGTTTCATCTTGAAACACACCAAATGATATCAGAATATCATCAAGCAACTTCTGCGGACTTAAATTTTGTCTTAATGCGTGTTTATATCTCTGGAACCCATGATGATGCCAACCAGCGGTATGGTCGGTGCTCGCTCCTTTGATGGCAAGAAACTTTCTAATATGATGATGTAAACGCCCACCATTACCCAGCAGGCCTCTTTCCAAACCTTTTGACGTCACACCTACATACAAAACATCAAAAAAGTTCGACCGAAGAACATAAAATAATTCATTTCCATTTTTAATAGAGTGCCAGAGCTCTTCATTTTTTTCAAAAGCTTGGTTTTCTAGTTTAAGCTTTGGTGATGTTGCACTTACCCAATCACTCGAATAGGAGGGTTGTCGAATTTTTTTAAATTTATTGTAACTACCATCCCACTGCGGCGACAAAGTGCCCGACAATTTAACATCAATAATTGATGTGAATTGTAAAAAGTTACTAAAAATAATCTTGGGCTTGTTCATCGTGTAGTCCAAATGGTCTGCTGCAGTGCGGAGCTTTAGCTAATATTCTATCTTTTAAAAAAAGAGCTTAGTGATAACATTATATCTAGGTTAGGATTATGCAATATTTAAAAACTAAAGGATGAAGTTTGATGTCAATAAGCTTAGGTCTGGCAATTATTTTTGCAGCGTTCATCCTACTGAATTTGTATCTTGGTATTCAGATAGTAAAACAGTCTGACCAGTTTTTAGTTGAGAGGCTTGGTCGTTATCAAAAAACTCTTGAGCCCGGTCTGAATTTAATCATCCCATTTGTAGAGAGAGTATCTTACAAGGTCAAAGTTTGGCAGCAAAACATTCCCGAATTTGTACTGCCGGTTATTACAGCCGATAATGTTGAAGTTGAACTTGTTTGCACTATTTACTGGCGGATAATAAATCCTGGTCAAGCGATGTACAGGGCGGAAAACGTCGAATACCAAATGACAATATTAGGCAAATCCGCAGTAAGGTCAGCAGTGGGCAAAGTGGACCTAGATGAGTTAACTAAAAATCGTGATATGCTTATTAATAGCGTGACGAAACAAATTCAAGAGGCCACCCAACCTTGGGGTATTGAAGTATCCAGCTTTGAAATCATTGCTGTTACCCTTGATGAGCAAACGCGTGATGCACAGCGGTTACAAGTACTCGCTGAACGTGAAAAACGTGCCCAAGAAAAACATGCCGAAGCTGACCAAATTAAAGTTGAAAGAGCTGCTGATGCGTTCAAATATGAAAAAGACCGTGAGGCCGAAGCAATCAGAGCCATATCTGAAGCTAAGTCTTATGAACTTGATACCATAGCAAAAGTTCTAAAGAAGAATGGGGCTGAAATTGGCAATTATGACATAATGTCCAAGCAAATCGTTGCTTTGGGTGAGTTGGCTGCATCAGATTCTTCAAAATCCATTATCATGCCAACAAATGTGACATCTTCACTGGGTTCAGTCCAAGCGCTAATGGATATAATTGGCGGAAAAGACAAAAAATAAATAGCTTTTTCTGAAGGCAGCAATTATGTGGCTCATTTATAATACGGAATTTTGGTTTTCTCTGATGATAATTCTTATCACTTTAGAGATGCTACTGGATGGAAGCATGGTGTTTTTACTGCCAACAGGAGTTGGATCGGGACTCACTGGCTTGAGTTTATACAGTTGCAATCTGGGTTCGGGAGGCACAGAGACAGGTTATGATGCTACAGCTTTCGTTCTATCTAACAAGCTAGACATTGCATGCGGCTTTTACGATGAATGGCAAATGCTCATGGTAAGCACCGCCGTTTTCAGTTTGGTGGCTTTTTTCATTATAAAAAGATTTTTGGGCAACAAAGAAAATACACCAGATATAAATGACTACTAAATAAATTAAGATGATATTAAAAAATAAGTTATTCCAACAGCGATGCTCACTAGACATAAACCATAAAGTAAGATCAAAATACTAAGGCTGCCACTAGTATTAAGGTTCCATTTTGATACCTTGTGCTCAAGCTGATCGTGAGTTTCTTTAGCCCTCGATGCAGAGTTATCTGAAGTTGAAATATTTTTTCCAAGGCTGTTGCTATTAATATTTGCTGATGTTTCGGCGGTTTTAGAGAACTGTTTTTGCGTTTCAGTTAACTTATTTTCTTCAGATACTTCCGTTATATTTTGGTCAATGCCCTTTTTATCGTATTCGAAGTTATTCAAGTTACTCTTATGCACTAGGTCGTTATGTATGTTTAATAATTCGTTATAATCGTTCGTTAATTCACTGAACGCTTTGTCTACTTTGCGATCTTTCTTCTTGTCCTCCAAATTTTCAGTTTCCAATTCAACCTGTTCTTTGACTTCTGCAAGTTGTTTTACATAGTGCAAAAGCTCTAACTTTTTCTTTGTCAAATTAAGGTCATTGATACTATTCAAAGCCGCATCGAGGTACTTTGTATTATGTTTCACTACCATGGGCGCTATCTTGTTGAGGCGCTCAGGTTCTATTTTTGCACTCAAATTATCATTTGTCATGGAACACCAACATTTTAAAATCTAATTTGCAATTTAGCTCTCAGTATTACAGGTCAATATTTTAAGAGCGCTTTTTCTTCGCAGTAGCCTTTTTGCTCTGAGTTTTAACTTTCTTTTTAGCACGTTGTTTCTTCGAAGGAGCGTTTTCGCTCTTGGTTTTCACTTTATTAGTTTTATTTTTTACAGTTGCTTTAGCCTTGCTTGTGCGTGAGACACTATTATCCTTCTTTTTAGCGCGTTGTTTCTTCGCAGCAGCCTTTTTACCTTTGGCCTTAACCTTTGTATTCTTGTTTTCTGGTGTTGTCTTGGCCTTAGTTTTAGCTGTGGTGTCGGGCCCCTGATTTTTAGCTGCATCATCTGAATTGATATCAACAATACGTCCCTTTATTTCTGCTCGGACTTCCTCAGGTAGCTCGCGCTCAAGCATATCAACAACTTCATCTGGCTCATCTGCAAGTAATGGAAGGTAGACGTACTCTTTGACGACTTGTTGAACCGCAACTTCCTTAATTACAGTTTTTTTCCGGCTAAACCTCCAGTGAACTATAAAGTAACGCATAGACCGGTAAAATTTATCACTAAACTTCAACTCTAACGCACTCTGAGGCTCTGTGAGGCGGCGTCGCCTCACCTGCGCGATGCTCTTTAAGGATAAAGCAGTAATAGCTGTCACAGGTCCTGCTAGCGCTGCTAGAAGTGATAAAGAGCCAAACCAAACTAAAGCAACACTGCCAGCTTGGTCTTCTGTGACTGCTTCTGGCTTAACATCATAGAATTTAGATGCAAGGCGACGAACTTGGTCAAGTCGTGCTTGCTTAATACGTTCAGCCTGCAACACTTCAATCGCTTGCTTAGCCTTTAACCCCTGTTCAGCTCGATTTAATTTTTCTTGGTCAAAAGCAAACCTTCGATCACCTAAGTCATAAAGGTCGTTATTGAGTTGTTCGATCCTATTTTCAATTTTTTTCTTTTTGTCTTCAATATCAGTTACAAATTTTTGAATCCTCTTACGATTTTCATCGGTGATTTTGACATTATCAAGCAAGGTTTCTTTTTCCAAAAACAAAGCCTGCCTGCTATCTCTTAAACTACTAGCCTCACGAATAAATTTGGCTTCCTTTTGTTTCCATTCAGGACGATTTTTTGGAGTTGCGACAGGACCAAGCTTCTTTTCCCGATGTTGAATAGCACGCTCAGTATCACCATTTTGTGCTATTAATTCCATTTCTTTTAAAGTTTGAGCAACGAAATCATCATAGTTCTTTTGCTTTGCACCGCTCCAATTAGCCCAATCGCCTTCAAGGATCTTAAGTTGGTTATCGATTTCCACGATATTTCGGCCAATAGAGGAAATTTTAGATTTATCTTCTTCTGAAATACCATCAAGGCGCATTTTTTCTAGTTGCTGCTCAGCTCTCTTATCAAGCGCAACAAGGTCATTTTCAAGTTTGCTGATATCTTGTCTTTTGTTGTTTTCGGTAACACTAAAAGATTTATCACCCTCATTTAATTTAGTGATTGATATTTTTGCTTCTTCAATACTAATTTTTTGTACGATATCCGTATATTGAGATTCCCGAATGGTGTGGGCACGCTCAAGTCCAAAAAATACAGTTTCAAAAGTAATCGCTGCCATTCCGAATAGAATTATTAAAACAGCTAGTCTTTTAAGATAGCCCTGTACTGCGAATAAAAGTGTTGCTAATGGAATTTTAGTTAATTCAGCCAGTGCCACCATGACAAACGCGCCAGCGGCACCAATTTGATTAATGACTGGAGCGAAGAATCCTGCTTCAGCATTACTGGATTCAAAGCCATTAATAATCATTACAATTGCAATTGAAAAACCTATTATGGCTGCTGTAATTTCCAGCAACCAAGACATTCGGTAAGTCCACTCACCATAAGTTTCTAATTTTTCAATCATAAAAAACCTCAATCATCAATAAAACTTAATTATAAATCTATATTAAAAAAGAAGTTTTTAAGAAACTTCAAGTCATACAAACTTTTTATGCTGCGAGATACCTATGGCTTGCCGTTTAATTCACGGCGAAACCCAGCGAAGCTTATACTTCTTAATCAATACTAAAAACTTATCCACCACATAGGAATCAAAACTCGCATTGAAATCATCAAAGAACTTCTGTGTATCAGCTATCATATAATCTTTACAAAACTTATCATTGTAAAGCTGGAGTTCGAGTAACAGAGAATAAGTTGAACTTAGCTGGCGCAACACACCCATATTATCAATATTTGGTATAATGCCTTTGTCTAAATTAGATTTAACTGAGGCATAAGCATGCTCATAATTGACTACATCATTGCTAATTATTCCCAAATTTAAATATGATTGTGCTTTCATATTTTCAATCATCAAAATTACAACTAACGGTCCCTCGAGCTTAAGAGACGCATCTTTCCAGTCTTCTGCAGCAACAAGGAATTTTTCAAAAGCCTCTGCTGCCTTTTCTGTCTTTTGGTCTTTTAAAAGGTCTTGGCCAACAAAAAAAGAAGCGCGTGCAAGAGCTCCTTTAGTCATCGCTACTCCTTCTTCATCAAATAGCCTTTTTTTAATCTCTACGGCTTTTTCAGCAAGACTATCGATATCGTTTCCATACGGGTCTTTAGATATGATAGTCGTAGCAATTCTGCTAAAACTTGCCAGTTCCGATGGTGAGTCTAATTCGATTTCTAATATATTTAAGGCATCTCTAAATTGCTTAAAAAAACTATCTTTAAGCACTTTATCATCGACGTCATGATTAACAAAAAGTAATGCTAAATTTTTATAGTGAATAAGTTCAGCCCTAAACCACGGTGGAAATTCGTTCTCACTCCTTATCAATTGCTCACAAGTTAATTGTAAACTATCTATGAAAGGAGGGCGCTCAAGTCTCAAATCATATAATCGTTTTAACATCAGGTAAATGATGTCAGGTTCACAATCAATTTTCTCCTCCCAGCGCTGGAAAAACCGAACGATTTTTTCTCCCAACATAACGGGGTTTTCATCATTATTTTGCAACTGAATGAAAATATGAGTCACCTCAATATTTTGTTCCAATAACCTTAGTTGCTGGCCAGAAATTTTATTTTGGTTTTTATCAAGAAGCTCTTTAGACATTTCCAAAAATGACCTTGCTAGCATAACATTTTGTGAAAATGACATTTGCTTGGAATACGCGAGTAAATTTTTCAATAACCATATCGGCTCGACATTATCTGAATCGTAAAGATAGATAAGTGACTTGCTAACCAGCTCATCTGATATGTTCTTTTTATCCAGACTATTCCTTAGTATTTCTGATGTAACATACTGCGCAAAGCTTGATTGCTCGTTTTTTATTTCATGAAATCGGAAGAACTGATTACAAATTTTATGAAAGGCTGATGACCTAAAAACAAGACTTAAGCCATCACTCTTTGGATCCAGAAAAATCTGATGATTTGCATTAATCTCATCGCATAATTTGAACACCGTCTGAATGTCAGTTTTTAGAATTTTTGCTATTAATGGGAGTTCAACTTCAGTCCCTAAATATGCAGCTACTGCAATAAAAAGCTTATGTTCAGAGTTTTCACAAATCGACCCAATAATTTGGTTAATTTTTTCATCTTGAGAATTAAAAAATGTCTTTTTAACTTCTTCAAATACAGCAAAATCACTTAATGAAGAATTATTGGAGATTTTTTGATTGGCAATTTCTCCAAGGTGTTTTAAATCATGCGCCAAAAAAAGACCTGATTTATTAGACAATTCGTCTACGATCATTTCCTTTAATATAAGGCTCAGTGAAGTGAATTGATGCAAGTATGACACAGCCTCAATGCGGTTCATTTCGTCTAATTCGTGCTTAATATATTCAACTTTTGAAAAGTGGTTAGGCAAATCAGCGTCGGCAGTAAGGAGATAAAACTTTACACCTTCGGCCCAAGGCTTAAGCAGTACTTTTTCCATCCATTCTATCGATAATGGATCAGCAGACTGAATATTACGAATTAGAAAATATTCGCATTGCGTGTTTTCAATATATGCTTTGAGGTGCATGTAACCACATTCTTTGATATGGCTATCTTTAACCCCAGAGGTAGTTGCTTTCTCCGAAATCATTGAGCCAAATGGGATTAAATCACCAGCAAACCCTATGGCTGCATCAAAGCCACTACTAGAGCCCTCAACTCGCCTTCCAACAATCTTGGAAACTAACGAGTAATCAGATGAGCAATCACTAGCATCAATTTCTAAAAAAACTTTATTTTCTAGTAGACTTTGAGTTATTTTATCAAATATGTGGGCTCCAAATTCAAGGTCACCTGATGTTAATATTAAAATATTCTTTTGAGAATTTTTCTTAATTTTTTCCCTAATTTTCAATGTTTCAGGTGAAAGAATATTCTGAGTTATCAGATGTTTTGAATCTAGATTATTGTGCTGAACTTGATGCTTAAAAAAAATCTGAGTTGAGAATATTAATAAGTGAAAGAAAATTACTGCCGTAAATCCTGACAGAATAATGTCAACTGATGCGGTCAGTAATAAAACGAAAATAAAGCATGATTCCAGAGCAAATACAGACGTCGGCTTTGGATCTAGTCCAATCAGCCTTGATTTCCAAAAATGGAAAAGAAGCAGTGGTGCTGATGCAATGATAGCTACAACAAAACTATTAGCACTGTCATTTGTGTAGATTATATAGAGAAAGTTGAACCAAACAAACGCCGCCTGCAAAATTGCAAGTAATGCCACATTATTTGCTTCAATGTTTCGCAATACTGTAAGTGGTTTTATCCTTTCCACTACCCCATATAAAATTAGTGACGGCGCAATAACGGATAGGGATACTGTTACTGGCGCTATCCACCATCCAGAAATGGCTAATGTTTCCATAGCAGGAAAATAAATAAAGCCCTGCAATATTGGTCCTGCTAAACTAGGCATTATTAGCATTGCCATAAAGATAATACTGTAGAAGCCTAGATTAACGAATACTTCCTTATTAAAACCCCTTACCACTCCCAAAATCAATAAGTTGATGAAGCCTAAAACAAACATGATGATTGCTATTTGAAAAGTAGTTTTTAGTTGCGGAGTGGAATCAATCGCAAATCCCATGTTACGAATGGAAATATAGTCTTCAGATTTAAGGTCAAAAACTCTACCATCAGCGACAAAAAAACTATTATTAGAGAGGCTTTTTTGCTCCAACAAAGAGGTGATTATCAAATGAGAGGCAGTGAAATGCTGCTTTAAAGCTTTAACAACGTTCCCTGACAAGGGGTTTGCCGTTAGGTCTTTATCGGTCAACCCATATTTTTCCAAAAAAACGGTTTTTTCACGATAATTATGAACGTAGAATTTCGAGCTTAGATTGTAGAGATATAATGCTTCATTTTCGAGCGCAACATTAGACGGATTAGATGTGAACAGGACGTCAAAGTGAGGAACCGCTTTCCAATTGTTTATAATTGTTTCTATTTGGTTATTAACAGCATTAGACGCCGCAACAACTTCAGGGTCGTCAATTATTTCGTAAGGGTTTAGCTGTTCAGGCGCAAAAATAACATTTTTAAACATAAAGCGTGCTAGCGGAAAAACTCCGCCAATGGTGTCAAAAGCTATTTCGCGCTGCTCTGATAAATCTGAAATATAAGCGCGCAATTCGCTTTGAGAATAATCAACACTGTCGAACGAAAAATTCTTCGATTGCTTTAATTCTCTGTCAATCCAATTAAGATTTCCGAAGTCAGATAGAGCGAACCAGTAGACGAACTCTCGCTCAGCTAAGTTTTGTGTGTTTTGAGGCGATGAGAATTTATTTTCCAGCTGTGTTTGATGAAGAAAAAAAACACTTATAAAAACAAAAAATATACTTATGAAAATAGAATATGCTCGTTTGTTTTTGACCATCTTCAAAAAACTGCCCACCGTTAGAATTAAAACAAATACATTTAACCTTTTTTTAAGTTCGTAATTTTAACCAGCAATATACGGATTTCGGTTGTCAATTTTAAAAATAATATCTCCAACTTCACTGTGACTTAGTTGAGTTGAATCAGAGTGCTCAAGTGGCAACACCTCAATAGATTTTTCGGCAACATTGTACCAAACATAAATACAGCATTCTTCATCAGGCCTATGAAGTATTAAATTAAAATTTGATTCATGGGGAGGAAAATAATCAGTTAAAGAGGTTTTGTGAATAAAAACAGCGAACGAGATTAAGTTTATGTCATCTTCATT
>Ga0233444_10004391_pt1 | contig 13491 bp, 8 predicted proteins | sample SI_124_October20_6_FD_182792 | JGI IMG/M metagenome (GOLD analysis project Ga0233444, IMG submission 182792) | Seawater microbial communities from Saanich Inlet, British Columbia, Canada - SI_124_October2016_10_MG | ecosystem: Environmental > Aquatic > Marine > Inlet | place: Canada: British...
CTGCCGCATTGTTTGAGAAAGTTGTCACCAAAAAAGAACTGAACAAAAACACCTTTAAAATTGAAGTACAAGAACTGTTATCATTGGAATTCGTAAATGAAGTCCTCTTCTCTTACGACTTTAACAGAGTCGATTTTGTTTCAGAACCGGGAGAGTTTTCTGTACGAGGAGGGCTCATCGATGTGTTTTCTTTTTCAAATGACGAACCGTATCGGATTGAATTTTTTGGAGAGGAAGTGGAAAGCCTTCGTACTTTTGATATTGAAACACAACTCTCGACAAAAGTCTTGCAAAAAATCAACATTATGCCCAATGTTGAAAACAAATTATTAGACGAATATCGAGAAAGTTTTTTGAAATACCTTCCCAAAAAAACAGTAGTCTTTACCAAGAATACTTCGTTGCTTTTTGGAATGCTCGACACCCTGTACAAAAAATCAGAAGGCGAATTCGAAGCCCTTTCAAAAGAGCTCAAACACGCGACTCCAGACCAACTTTTTTCAAACGGAAACCTGCTCAAAAAAGAACTGCTTGAATTCAGTAGGGTGGCCCTTTCAAATACGGAAAAAGAAATCGCCTCTGACCAAGTACACCTCTTCCATACAAAGCCCCAACCCTCTTTCCACAAACAGTTTGAACTGTTGGCAGCCAACCTAAATGAAAACACACGCCAAGGAATAACCAACTACCTCTGCTGCACAAATGAAAAACAAATACAGCGATTTCACGACATTTTTTCTTCCTTTGAGGAACAGAGTAACTCGGAAGAAATTCAATACACCGCACTTGTGCTTCCAATCTACCAAGGGTTTGTTGATTTAGACACCAAAATAGCATGCTACAGTGACCATCAAATTTTTGAACGCTACCACAAATTCACCCTCAAAAACAACCGCTCAAAAAAACAAAATATTGGACTCAAGGAACTGAATACCCTTGAAGTCGGTGACTATGTAACCCATATAGACCACGGTGTTGGAAAATTTGGTGGCTTGCAAAAAATAGATGTCGAAGGCAACAAACAAGAAGCCATCAAGCTCAGCTACGGAGACCGAGATATCTTGTACATCAGCATCCACTCTTTGCACAAAATATCGAAATTTAACGGCAAGGATGGAACGCCTCCAAAAATCTACAAACTCGGTTCAGGTGCCTGGAAAAAACTAAAACAAAAGACAAAAAAGAGGGTCAAAGAAATTGCTTTCAACCTCATCACCCTCTACGCAAAAAGAAAATTAGAAAAGGGCTTTCAATACGCCCCGGATAGTTATTTACAACACGAATTGGAAGCCAGTTTTCTTTTTGAAGATACCCCAGACCAAATCACGGCAACACAAGATGTAAAAAAAGACATGGAAAATGAGCGCCCTATGGACCGCTTGGTCTGTGGAGATGTCGGTTTTGGAAAGACAGAAATTGCCATTCGTGCTGCTTTCAAAGCCGCAGACAATGGTAAGCAAGTTGCTGTATTGGTTCCGACAACAATTCTCGCCTTCCAACACTTTCAATCCTTTTCGGAACGCTTGAAAGACTTTCCTGTCACCATCGATTATTTGAACCGATTCCGCAGCTCAAAACAACGCAACAATGTCCTCAAAGAATTGAAAGAAGGAAAAATTGACATTTTGATAGGTACACATCAATTGGTCAGTAAAAAAGTACAGTTCAAAGACCTCGGGCTGTTGGTCATAGACGAAGAACAAAAATTCGGTGTCGCCGTCAAAGACAAACTCAAAACCATCAAAGAAAATGTAGACACCCTTACCTTGACAGCGACCCCAATCCCAAGGACACTGCAGTTTTCTTTAATGGCCGCACGCGATTTATCGGTCATCAATACACCTCCTCCAAACAGACACCCTATCGACACTCAAGTAATTCGATTCAATGAAGAAATCATTCGAAATGCGATTTCCTATGAAATCTCGAGAGGAGGTCAAATCTTTTTTATTCACAACCGAGTCCAAAACATCAAAGAAGTTGCAGGAATGCTACAACGCTTGGTGCCAGATGCAAAAATCGGGATTGGTCACGGCCAGATGGATGGAAAAAAATTAGAAGAAAAAATGCTCGCATTTATGTCCGGTGACTTTGATGTTTTGGTAGCAACAACGATTATTGAAAGCGGCTTGGATGTGCCCAATGCAAATACAATTTTTATAAACAATGCCAACAATTTTGGTTTGTCAGACCTGCACCAAATGCGAGGTAGGGTAGGACGCTCCAACAAAAAAGCATATTGCTATTTTATCACCCCTCCCTTTCATCTGATTACCGTCGAAGCACGCAAGAGAATCGAAGCTTTGGAATTGTTCTCTGATTTGGGAAGTGGCATCAACATCGCAATGAAAGACCTTGAAATTCGTGGAGCTGGAGATCTTTTGGGTGGAGAACAAAGCGGATTTATCAATGACATTGGTTTTGACACCTATCAAAAAATCCTCAAAGAAGCCATTGAGGAACTGAAAGATACTGAATTTAAAGAACTGTATGCTACTGATAACAAACCCGTCAAAACATTCGTAAAAGACATTCAGATAGACACGGATTTTGAAATCCTTTTTCCCGATGATTTTATCAATGTTGTTTCGGAAAGACTAAATTTATACAAGGAATTGGCCGATCTCAACAACGAAAGTGAACTCAAAGTTTTTGAAAAACAACTCAAAGATCGTTTTGGAGATCTGCCAACTCAAGTAGAAGATTTGTTAGACAGTGTGCGTATCAAATGGATCGCAAAATCACTGGGAATAGAAAAGTTGATCTTAAAACAAAAACGAATGATTGGGTATTTTGTCTCGGACCAACAAAGCGCTTTTTACCAAACCGAAATTTTTACAACCCTCCTCGCATTTGTGCAACAAAACTCCAAAACTTGCGTCCTCAAAGAGAAAGAAACAAAAAAAGGCTTGCGCTTGTTGCTTACCTTTATCCGAATAGATTCTGTAAAAAAAGCACTTCAAACACTAGAATCCATTCCAAGAAAACAAACCCTTATCCCTTGAAAAAGTTTGTCCCTCTTTACGGTTCGATTCTCTTGATTAGCAGCGCTGGTGTTTTGGTTCGCTCCATTGATATGAGTCCTGTTTTAATTGCTTTTTGGAGAGGTTTCATCGCCTTGATTCTTTTGGGTTCGTATGCCTACTTTCAAAAAATCTCCTTTGCAATTTCAAAGAAAAAAGATGCCTTTACATTGCTTCTCTCCTCCCTCTTTTTTGCAGGACATTGGGTCACCTATTTTCATGCTTTGCAAATCTCTTCCGTCGCTACAGGGATGCTTTCACTCTTTACGTTTCCAGCAATCACTGCTCTCTTAGAACCACTGTACTTTCAAACAACTTTCAACAAACGCCACCTATTTTTGACATTTCTAACAATCGTTGGTTTGTTGTTTATGGTTCCCGAAATCAATTTTTCAAACCACAACACCCAAGGGATTGCTTGGGGTGTGGTCTCTGCGTTGTGCTACGCTTTGCGGAATTTGACGATGAAATCCAACAGCCAAAAGTACGACAGTGCTATTTTAATGTTTTATCAATTTCTATTTGTCGCCTTTTGTTTTGCTCCTTTTTTACGCGACAGCAACACCCCTAAAACAATTGATTCTTTCGAACACCTTCTTTTTTTGGGAATCTTTACAACCGCGATTGGACACACGCTGTTTGTAAAGAGTTTTAAAAAATTCAGCATCGCTACGGCAAGTATTATTGCGGGCTCACAACCCTTCTTCGGGGTCATTTTAGGATATTTGTTTCTTCATGAAACACCAAATAAATGGGTTCTTGTAGGTGGCTGTATTGTTCTTTCTTGTGTTTTTGTAGAAAGCCTTCATTCTCAAAAAAACAATTCTCAAAGAAACGGTCGCGGCTTTACAAGAAACTAGCCGTACACAAATTGAAACATCTTTCCTGGCAAAGGCTGAACCAAACCCTTCATTTCTAATTGAAATAAAAGAGCGGCCATTTTATTGATGGGCAAGTTACAGTCGAGAGAAATATTATCCAACCACACTATCTTTTTGGACTTCAAGCAATCGTACACTTTTTGTTGCTCTGCATTCAAATTCAAAAAGAGTTGGGTTTGTATAGCTGTCGAGGGTTTCTTATTGGGAGTCCACCCCAACATGTTGATTAGGTCATCTGCACATGTAATCACAGCGGCTTTGTGGTCTCGAATCAAAGCATTGCAGCCACTGCTATACCTATCTGAAGCACGACCGGGAACAGCAAAGACCTCTTTGGAATAGGAATTGGCCAATGCTGCAGTAATCAAAGCACCTCCTTTCAATGCAGATTCAACGACGATTGTAGCCTCCGAAAGACCTGCAACAATTCGATTTCTTCTTACAAAATTTTCTCTTCGAGGTTTTTCATCATACCAAAACTCCGTCAAAAACCCTCCTTTTTTCAAGAGTTGTGACTGGTACCTTTTGTGTTGTCTTGGATAAACACTTCCAAAACCATGTGCAAACACAGCAACCGTTTTTAAATTGTTTTTAAGGGCTGATTTATGAGCAATGATATCAATTCCCAAAGCATAACCACTAACAATAATCGGATTGTGTTCTTTGATTCCTGAAATCAAAGACTCACAAAAGTCACTTCCATAGCGCGTCATTTGGCGGGTCCCAACAATACTGATACATTTTGAATTTTCAAATGAAAAATTCCCGTCCTGAAAAATCAAAATAGGGCTGTCTGCGCAATTTTTAAGTTGATTCGGATAGTTTTTATCTAAAAAATAATGGGCTTGAAGATTTTCTTTTTCTAACAATTTCACTTCTTTTTCTGCTGCAACCAAAGTAGAAGAATCGAAAAGGTGTTGTAAGGCTATCCGGCCAAAACCGGGGAGCTTTTGCAGTGTTTGTTGTTTTTCTTTAAAGATGTTTTTGGGGCTTCCACAAATTTCTATCATTTTTTTTGCATAAATATCTCCGATGCCTTTTGTTTTTTGCAAAGCCAGAGCATACACAAGTTCTTCTTTTTCCATGGGCTGACAATTTGCTATTTAAGTTACAATATTTTTTAAAAAAACTTCCTCAAAAAAACATCTCCTCTAATTTTTATATATATTTGTGAATATGCAACTACCCAACTACATCAGCAATTTATTATTTCGTTACGAATGCGTGATCGTACCAGAATTTGGTGGATTTGTGAGCAGTACAATACCTTCACATAGAAACGCGCGTACACATGTATTTTACCCTCCAACAAAAAAAATAAACTTCAACAGCCAATTGAAAAACAATGACGGCTTGTTGGCGAATTACATCGCTGATGTTGAAAACATTTCTTTTGAACAAGCAGTTGAATTGATTGGGACGGAAGTGATAAAATGGAAATTGCAGCTCAATCAAGGAGTATTAAATCTTGCTAAAATTGGAGAATTGCACGTCAATAAAGATCTAAAAATTGTTTTTACTCCTTTGGAAGAAACCAATTACTTAATGCGTTCTTTTGGTTTGAGTCCCTTTACTTCTTCAAAATTACAGCGTGAAAACAGTTCAATACAGCCGGTTTCACTTGAAAATTCTGCGAAGAACAAGTCTTCGTATTTTGTAAAATACGCAGCCTCAGTAGCCGTACTGATGATGCTTGGAGCGCTTACATGGAAAACTGTTGAAAAAAATCAGTTCAACGCTCTTGAACTTGAAAACCAAGAAACGGTCACAAGAAAAATACAAGAAGCGACTTTTGTCATCAACAATCCGCTTCCAGAAATCTCTTTGGACTTGGTGAAAACACCTTCTAAAGAATACCATTTGATCGCAGGTTCTTTTGCTGAAAAATCAAATGCCAATCGAAAAGTTAAGCAACTCTTGAAAAAAGGGTTTCGTGCAAAAATCGTCAACACAAACAAATGGGGATTAGAGCAAGTGGCCTTCGGTAGCTACAAAACCCGATCAGAAGCTGTAGAGAATTTAAAAAAAATCAGAGAAACACAAGCAAAAGACGCTTGGTTGTTGATAAAATAGGTGTTGAAAAACTTCTTCATTTTCCACTCGTGTTTAACACTTTTTTACAAAGTTTTTGATGGCTTCGATGCAGTCCGATTTGTTTTCTAGGTGTGACATGTGCCCCCCTGAAAAAACCTTTACTGTCGTTTGTGTTCCTCGCGCTTGATCTGTCAAGTCTTCAAAATTTAGAATCGGGTCTTTTTTCCCAAAAATCAACATCTTTGGATAAGGCCCAAAGTGTAATAAAACCTCTCTGTCTTGCCTAATTTTCATGCCTTCCAAAGCCGCAATTACCCCTTGTTTTGAAGTTTGCAATGCCTGGTGTTTTACTTCGTTGATTTCGCTACGGAACAATTTTCTGTTTTTTGAACGAAACAATAGTGGAATGGATGTACGTATAAACGACAGGTGATTTTTTTTGACAAGCTGAATCGCTTTCGAACGACTTGCTTTTTTTTCTTCGGTATCTGCTCTAGATGTTGAATTCATCAAACACAAGCCTTTGACATGATCTGGATGCTTTTCTGCAAAAGCCAAAGCAACATAGCCTCCCATTGAATGCCCAACAAAAATGGCTTTTCGAATTCTCAGACTATTTAAAACAGCAGCGACACCTGCAGCCATCTCATCCATACTGTGAACATACCCACTGTTTTCCGTCTTTCCATGGCCTAAAAGATCTACACAAATCACCCTATTTCTTTTGCAAAGCAAGTCCGCGGTTTCTTCCCACATTGAACAATTCTCCAAAAATCCGTGAAGTAAGACCACTGCGGTTCCCTTTCCTCTATCCGTGTAATGAATGATCGTATTTTTATAGTTTACTAACGAACCCATAAATGCATACTACTCTTCTAATGTATGATTAAAACTTACTTTTTCCCCAACTCAAAAGCTCTTGAAACACAAACCTGAATGCCCTTTTGAATTTCCTTACCAACTTGTTTTTCTTCAAAATAATCCAAACCTGCAATTGTTGTTCCCCCTTTTGATGAAACGCGGCTCATCCACGATTCCAAGGAAATAGAATTTTGCTTGTAGAGTGCTACAGCTCCTTCAAAAGTTTGGGCAACCATTGTTTTGGATGCTGCGCTAGAAAAGCCTAAATCCAGTGCAGATTTTTCCATCGCATCCATAAAATAAAACACAAATCCGGGGCCACTTCCTGAGATGCCTATGGAGCGGTCAAGCTGTTCTTCACTAGGGACCTCAGCAATCTTTCCAGTAGCACCTAAAACAGACGCAATCAATGCGAGCTCTTCTTGACTAACCTCCGAAGACCCCACATAAGTCGTCATACCCAATTTTACTTGAGCCGGTAAATTGGGCATTGCTCTGACCACTTTGTTCAAGCCCAAACCCTTTTGAATTGTATCAATGCTCACCCCAGCCATGATAGAAACGACCAGTTGTTTCTGATTCAAATAAGGTTTGATGTTTTGAAAAACTTCAGAAGTTACTTGAGGTTTGACCGCCAAAAAGAGAACATCTGTATCCTTTAAAACCTCCAAATCATTCCCCGCCATGACGGTGTTCAGCGCATTGATCTCTTGAATCCTTTCGGGCGCATTTTCAAGAATATGAATGACGGCTTCCAAATCGGAATTGTAAATTGATGCTGCATACGTAAATCCCATGTTTCCTCCACCGAGGATTGTTATTTTTTTCATGTTATTATAATTTTATTACTTAAAAAAATTAAACTTGCTTTCTCCTTACTTTTAAGAAAAAGAATTAGACGCTTGTTTTTTAAGAATTCATCAAAGATTCTATCTCTTCTAATTCAATAGGAATGTCTTGCATCAAATTAAAAGGACTGCCGCTTTCCTGGAGAACCACATCGTCTTCCAAACGGATCCCAAAACCTTCTTCTGGGATATAGATCCCCGGTTCTACCGTAAAAACCATATTGGCCTGCATCGGCGCGGTCAAAATCCCATAATCGTGGGTGTCCAAGCCCATATGATGAGACGTTCCGTGCATAAAATATTTCTTGTAGGCAGGCCAATCTGGGTTTTCATTTTGTACAGCTGCCTTGTCGAGCAATTGCAGGCCCAACAATTCGGAAGTCATCAATTTGCCAACTTCCTTTTGGTAAGCTACCCAATCTGTTCCCGGCAATAACATTTTTGTAGCTTCTTTTTTGACTCGGTTTACTGCATTGTACACCTGCTTTTGACGTTCTGAAAACCGGCCCGAAACAGGAATTGTACGGGTAAGGTCACTAGAATAATTGGCATATTCAGCTGCCACGTCTAACAGCAACAATTCGCCCGCCTTGCACTGCCGGTTATTTTCGATATAATGAAGGATATTGGCATTTCTACCACTCGCTACAATAGGTGAGTAGGCAAAGCCTTTCGATTTGTTTCTGACAAACTCATGAATCAACTCCGCTTCAATTTCATACTCCCAAACGCCGGGCTTTACAAAATTCAACAAACGTCGAAAGCCCTTTTCCGTAATGTTACACGCCTTCTGAATAAGCTCAATCTCAAGAGGTTCTTTTACAGAACGAAGACCTTGCAAAATCGGGTTGCTCTTTGCCACAGCATGGGCGGGATATTTATTTTTAAGCCTTTTGGTAAAGCGATCTTCTCGGGTTTCTGTATCGACGCTTGCGCGGGAATGTTCGTTGGTATTGAGGTACATCACATCGCAGTAAGTCATCATTTCTGCCAAAACTTTTTCCAACTCGGAAAGCCAGATAACCGTTGCAACTCCAGAAACGTTACTCGCAGTTTCCTTTGTCAATTTTTCGCCTTCCCAAACAGCAATATGGGCATTGGTCTCCAGGACAAACAAAATTTCTCTGTACGCCTCCTTGGGACAATCTGGACATAAAAACAAAACCGACTCTTCTTGGTCAACTCCGCTCAAATAAAACAAATCTCTGTGCTGCTGAAAAGGCAATTTGCTGTCTGCGCTAATTGGATAGATGTCGTTTGAATTGAAAAAAGCGATGGACTTGGGCTGCATCTGAGCGGTAAATTTGGCTCGGTTCTGAACAAACAATTCCTTGTTGATTGGCTCGTATTTCATAAAAACTCCCTTTGCTATTAAGACAAAAACAAATGTACCGAATTCCAAAGAGATTCCTTTTAAATAAGTGCTATTTTCATCAAGAGGTTTCGAAACTTCTGCACTACATTCTTCAATCAAAGACTGCTTTAAACCAAAAAATTATGATTTTTATCATGCAATCCTTTCCCTCTTTTAAAGTATCTTTGCTGGGAAGCAAACCCATCTACACATGACGGTTACTTTTGTCATTTTGACCCTAACCATCCTCTCTTTTATTTCAGGAAAATTGCGCCCTGACATTGTCGCTCTTTTGAGCATGCTGTCCCTTTATGTATTTGGAATTCTAACGGTTCAAGAGGCTTTTTCTGGATTCAGCAACACGACGGTGGTTATGATTGCAGGCTTGTTTGTTGTGGGAGAAGCCCTGAGCAGAACTGGAGTGACTGCGTGGATCGGAAATAAGATTGTGGCTTTGTCTCAAAACAATTCCAACAGCCTTTTGGTTCTCCTTATTTTGGGTGCTGCCATTATCTCGGGATTCATCAGCAATACGGGGACCGTTGCTTCGCTCATTCCTGTTGCCATTGCTTCCGCCTGGCGTTTGAAAACTCCAGCTTCAAAAATGTTGATTCCCTTGGCTTTTGCCGCCAATACTGGTGGACTTTTGACCTTGACAGGAACTCCACCAAACATCATTGCCGACCAAGCGATGCGCGATGCCGGATTTCTGGGATTTTCATTTTTTGAATACGCATTCATCGGAATTCCGCTGTTGATTGCGCTTCTTCTTTACATGCGGTATTTTGGGATTAAAATTCTTCCTAGCAACAGCTCCAACAAAAGAGAAGACATCGATGTATCCATTCAAAACCTAGAAGATGCCTATCAAATTTTTGAAGGTTTTTGGAAAGTGCGGATCCGTCCTAGCTCCACTGCGATTGGAAAAACCCTTCACACATTGCATTTGGATACTGAAATGGGCATCAGTGTCCTCAAAATAATTCCTAAAAACCCAAGCCCCGCAAGCCTCCTAAAAAAACTCACTACTTCTGAAGACGAGGAATTTCTGGAAGAATCTTACAAACTTCGCATGAATGATGAATTGATTGTCAATTGTAGTGAAAAGAGAATCCAACGCTTTATTGACCGCTACAATGTCGCAGCTATGAAAATAGTTGGAGATGGTGACTTTGTAAAAGAAAATGTCCTCAGTGACGAGCTGGGACTTTCTGAACTTATTGTAGCCCCCAGATCTACCTACCGCGACAAAAAGATAAACATCGGTCGTTTTGGAGAAAAACACAAGGTCCAAGTAATCGCATTGAACCGATACAATAAAAGAATACGTGGAAGAGAATTTGTTTTGAGAGAAGGAGATTCCCTGTTGGTTAGAGCCAAATGGGAGGACATCAGAGCCATTCAAGACGAGAGTAAAGATTTTTTAATTGTTGGACATCCTGAAGAGCTGGCAAAAGAAATTGGAAAAATAAGCCTCAAAGGAATTCTTGCCATCGGCGCCTTGGTTTTTATGGTCGTATTTTTGGTGCTTGGTATTTTTTCTTCTTCAATCACCATCCTACTCACTGCCATGTTACTCGTTGCAGGAGGGAGCATCAACATGAACCAATCCTACCGCGCAATCAATTGGAATGTCGTCATTATCATCGCTTGCATGCTCCCCATGGGCCTTGCCCTTCAAAAAACAGGCGCTGCCAAACTCATCGCCAATTCTATGGTTTCGTTTTTAGGAGCGATGAACCCACGCTTCTTTTTGGCAGGTGTTTTTATAATCACTGCTACTTTAAGTCAAATCATGAGCAACTCAGCAACGGCAATCCTGATGGCTCCCATCATCATCAACGCCGCCTTGCAATTGGGCTACCATCCCGCTCCTTTTATGATGATTTTGGCCGTCAGTGCCTCCACTGCTTTTTTGACTCCTTTTGGAACCACCACCAACATGATGGTCATGAATGCGGGGAATTACAGCTTCAAAGACTACCTAAAAATCGGTGCTGGATTGCTTTGTGTCTTTTTTGTGATTAGCATAATTTTAATCCCAATACTATGGCCATTCTATTAAAATTCACACCAATTGCTGTTAATCAGATAAAAACACATGAAAAACAATGGGTTTTAAGTAGAAAATAGCTTTTTGGTTTTATTTAAAACACTTGAATTGGTACCTTTGCCGTACTATAAAATTTTATGTAAAATGAGCGGATTTTTATCTTCATCAATCGCAAGAAAAGTAGCCATGGCATTGTCCGCACTTTTCTTAATCTTTTTCTTAATCATTCACCTTGCGGTGAACATCACTTCCCTTTTTAGCGAAGATCTTTTCAACGAATTGGCTCATTTCATGGGCAACAATCCCTTGGTGCAATTCGCATTACAACCTGTATTGATTGTTGGTGTCATTTTTCACTTTGTCATGGGGTTTGTCTTGGAATTGAAAAACAAGAAAGCGACAACTGTAAAATATGCCAAAGACAACGGTGCTGCAAACTCAAGCTGGATGTCGCGTAACATGATATACAGTGGCTTGGTGATTTTGGCTTTTCTCGTCTTGCATTTTATCGACTTTTGGTTTCCAGAGATGAACTACAAATACATTGAAGGTCTGCCCGTAGACACTACCCGCTATTTCAGCGAATTGCAACACAAATTTGTCAATCCTATACGCGTAGGTGCATATGTGATCTCATTTGTTCTCTTGGGCTTGCACCTAGCACACGGATTTCAATCGGCTTTTCAGTCGATGGGTTTCAACAACAAATACACAAAAACAGTGAGAGCTCTTGGAAAAATCTATTCGATTGCCATCCCTCTTGGATTTATCCTTGTGGCTGTGTACCATTATTTCAACCATTAATCTAAGAATCCTATGACGACTTTAAACTCAAGAATCCCAAAAGGTCCAATCAAAGATAAATGGACAACTTACAAAGACAAGATCAATCTTGTCAATCCTGCCAACAAAAGAAACATCGATGTGATTGTTGTTGGAACAGGACTTGCAGGAGGCTCTGCAGCAGCCTCTCTCGCTGAATTGGGCTACAATGTAAAAGCATTTGCCTACCAAGATTCGCCGCGTAGAGCGCATTCGATTGCCGCTCAAGGAGGAATCAACGCAGCTAAAAACTACCAAGGAGATGGAGATTCTACCTACCGCTTGTTTTACGACACGGTCAAAGGAGGAGACTACCGCTCACGAGAAGCCAATGTATACCGTTTGGCAGAAGTCTCTGCAAACATCATCGATCAATGCGTCGCGCAGGGAGTTCCTTTTGCACGTGATTACGGAGGACTGCTCGACAACCGTTCGTTTGGAGGCGTATTGGTTTCCCGAACTTTTTATGCCAAAGGACAAACTGGACAACAACTCTTGTTAGGAGCTTACTCCGCAATGAACCGTCAAATTGCCCGAGGTAAAATTGAAATGCACAACCGACATGAAATGTTGGATGTGGTCTTGGTCGATGGAAAAGCAAGAGGAATCATTGCGAGAAACATGATTACTGGAGAAATCCAACGACACTCCGCGCATGCGGTTGTCATCGCTTCAGGGGGCTATGGAAATGTCTATTTCCTTTCGACCAACGCGATGGGCTCCAACGTGACAGCTTCTTGGAAAATCCATAAAAAAGGAGCGTTCTTCGCCAACCCTTGTTACACGCAAATCCATCCAACATGCATCCCAAGATCGGGAGATTACCAATCCAAATTAACCTTGATGTCCGAATCCCTTCGCAACGATGGTCGCATTTGGGTTCCTGCAAAATTGGAAGATGCCAAAGCCGTTCAACAAGGAAAACTAAAGCCGACAGAAATCGCAGAAGAAGACCGAGACTACTACTTGGAAAGACGCTATCCTGCTTTTGGAAACTTAGTGCCTCGTGATGTGGCCTCAAGAGCCGCAAAAGAGTGTTGTGATGCTGGATATGGTGTAAATGCAACTGGTGAAGCGGTTTATTTGGACTTTGCTGCAGCCATCGTGCGCTATGGAAAAGAACAGACCAAAATCAAAGGAATCGAAAATGCCTCTGACGCAAAAATCCAAGAATTGGGGAAAGCTGTTGTCAAAGCAAAATACGGAAACTTGTTCCAGATGTATGAAAAAATCATGGACGAGAATCCCTACGAGACTCCGATGATGATTTATCCTGCGACGCATTACACCATGGGAGGTGTATGGGTAGATTACAATTTGATGACCACTGTCAAAGGATTGTACTGTATTGGGGAAGCCAATTTCTCAGAACACGGGTCCAACCGATTGGGGGCTTCTGCTCTGATGCAAGGACTCGCAGATGGCTACTTTGTATTGCCGTACACCATCGGAGATTACCTGTCTGACGACATTCAAACTGGTCAAATTGCTACCGACTCTGCAGAATTTGAAACCGCAGAAAAGGAAGTAAAAGCACAGTTGGAATTCTATATCAACAACAAAGGAAACCGTTCTGTAGACTATTACCACAAAAAACTAGGTAAAATTATGTGGG
>Ga0233444_10004395_pt1 | contig 13484 bp, 9 predicted proteins | sample SI_124_October20_6_FD_182792 | JGI IMG/M metagenome (GOLD analysis project Ga0233444, IMG submission 182792) | Seawater microbial communities from Saanich Inlet, British Columbia, Canada - SI_124_October2016_10_MG | ecosystem: Environmental > Aquatic > Marine > Inlet | place: Canada: British...
GCCCTTGCGACTCACCAGGAGGCATGGCGAATGTTATGCGAACACTGGCTGAGTATCCTCCAGAAGGTTGGGAAGCGGACTTGCTTTCCTCTCACGTTGTTGGCTCTCCTTGGGCGAAGTGGAAGGCTTACAGGCGCGCCAGAAAGGAATTGATTCGACGCTGTCGTTCTGCTGAGGAGAGACCGGACGTCGTCCACCTTCATACTGCAGCAGATTGGTCGTGGCGAAGAAAGGCCAGGTTTCTCTCATATGCTCAAAAGCAGAACATGGCGTGTGTCGTTCATGTCCACTCAGGAAAATTTGACTCTTGGCTTGGACTTCCATCAAGCAGAAGGAGCAAATCCATACGCCGTCATTTGAGTCATGATAAAACTCGAACGGCTGTGCTAACCGATGAATGGAAAAACCGTTTAGGGGAACATTTTGAAAACATTGTAAGTGTTTCAAATCCACTGGACCCGACCATCATTAATACGCAAAAACAACGCGATAAGGTCCATCTACTTTTGATGGGAAGGAATGATCCGGTCAAAGGTCATGCGTTCGCAATTCAGGTTGCGAAAGCCATGAAAACCACCCACCCCGATTTGCAATTGACCATGACTGGCGCAAACCAAGATTCTGAAAGTTGGATTCATGCAAAAGGATGGGTAACTGACTCTGAAAAGCGCCATCTGCTAGAAACTGCGAGCATCTTGCTTCTTCCATCCAAGCATGAGGGACAACCAATGGTTGTCATCGAAGCTCTAGGAAGTGGCCTTCCGGTTCTTGCTCATGAGCACCTTCACTCACTTCCGCTCCAAGTCACAACGGCCGAGCCTAGCGTTGCAGCATGGTGTGCGCAACTTTCCAAAATGATAGAGTCTCCACAAGAGATTGTTTTTTCTCCTGGGAAGCATGATATTTCAAACGTTCAACAACGATGGGTGGCGACTTACAGGTCTTGCTTACAGGATTGAAGAGCATCAACGAACACTTCTACCGAATGGCTCCACGAGTACCGTTCAGTGGCGTACATCCTTGCTTCTTTAGACCCCATGTCGAAAATATCTTGGGTCAAACCTACCATCCAATCTACTCCTAAGGAATGGAAATCGTGTTGCGGTAGGAGGTGATACCATTCAGATTTTGTTGCTTCAAGAATATGTCCTGAATGTTCAATTCCAAGAACGAGTAAACCGGAGGCCAAATATTCACTTCTTTTGAGCGGGCTTGCAAGTGACCATACCGGAGTTTCTGGCATTGGAAGCAACCCAATATGTTGTTGTGAGAGTATTGATGAAATCTCAGTTTGGTTCATACGGCCATGAAGGTTTAGCCATGGAGAATGGCGTTGGATGTTCGTTAATGCAGGTACAGCATTGCCATCTCCGATGAGTGTCAATTGCGCTTTTATTCCCCGAGAGATGAGCTTCTGAACCAGCATGGGTAGAGAAAGGATTCCTCTGTGCTTATCGAGCTGACCATGATAGATAAGGCGTAACCCCTCGGATAGATCCGGATTAAATGAAGGTGAGAAAAGCTCCAAATCTACCCCTGCAGAAATGATGTGTAATCGGTCAACGACGATTTTAAATCGTCGTTGAACAAACTTTAGATGTTCCTCAGAGACCACACATCCTTGGCTTATAACACCCTTTCTTACCATCTTCCACGCACTGTTCCACACACGCCATTGCAACTTTCCAAGTAACGATACATCCGCTGGCGGTGAACGGTCCATGAGGATTATCTGATAACCAAGTTTGTTCAATACCGGGGCTAACCGAGGCGCCAGAGGCCAATCTATCACCACAACATCAATGTGAGTTGGCTTATTGGTGGTGAACCATTTTGCTGCGGATGATGCTAAACTTGTTGCTTTCATGCCCTTATATGATGACTGCTTCAAACCAATATGGGTCCACTTCTGACCGCTATGCACCCCCGCAGAATCTCCATTTATCAGTGCAAGTTCGTGTCCTGCATCAATCAATCCGTTGGAAAGAGCAGACGTTGTTGTTGAACAAAAATCGTTGAGATTTCGTACGGTTACCCAGATGATATTCATGAATTCGCCTCTAGATAACTTGATTGACGAGTTCTGAAATACCATCCTCAAAATCGACTCCAGTATCCCAATTTATCATGCTTTGAAGACGGCTATTGTTTCCACACGACCGATGAATATCTCCTTGTCTACTATCTGTGGATATCGATTCTAACGGTTCTTCTATTGAACCATTCTGTACAAAACACCGATTGATGATTTCTATCAATTCAATAACCGAAAGTTCGGTCTGGGAACACACATTTGCCACACTATGGCTGAAGGGTTCTTGAAGTTCAAGCAACTTCAAAATCGCCATACTTACATCACGAACATGAACAAAATCTCGGGTTTGGGAACCGTCCCCATATATTGTTGGAGCTTCCCCCATTGATACCATATCAACGAATTTTGGAATGACTGAAGCGTATCCTCCTGTGGCACTTTGGCCAGGTCCGTAAACGTTGAAGAAACGCAACGCAATGGCATTGAGCCCATCTTTTCGGGATTGTTGAATTTGATGTTCATTCTCCCATTTGCTCTCAGCATAGGGGGAGAGGCATGAACCAGCGTGTACCTCACTGAGAGGCAACTGGTCAGCATCGCCGTAAACGGCTGCACTTGAAGCTGAAACGAGTGAAGTGATGCCGTGGCTGAGGGCAGCATCCAATATGATTTGGGTTCCCACTACGTTGGTATGATAATTCTCTTCTGGATGTTCAAAGGACTCTGGGACTGAAATTTGAGCAGCTAAATGAACTACAGCGTCACACCCCTCAATCGCTTTTTCAACATCCATAGCAGAGCAGATATTGCCTTGTTGGAATGAGAATTTATCGTCTCCATAGAATGTTGAATCTGATTTTGGGGGGCGACTGTCTAAGACATGTACGGACCACCCTGCGTCAAGAAGCACTTGGCAGCATTTCACTCCGATAAATCCTGTACCGCCGGTAAGCAGGACTTTGGACATGGTTTTGGGATGAGCAGCTACTACACATATTCTTCGTAACATTAGAATTTAGATTCATATTGCCGAAAAAGAGTTATTCAATGCCTCGCATGTTAGATTCATGAGGCTGTTTGATCCGATACGTAATGGATTCAAACGACAGAAAATTCGCCGGCTCTACAACGCAGGTAAAATGACAGAATCTCGGAAAGAAGCAATGGAAGAACTTTCGAGAGATACTCCAAATAAATCCATGGCTCAAGATATTGTCATTCGTAGTCTTTACAACCAAGGAAAATGGGATGAACTTCTTACATTTGTTGAACTCAATCCAGGTTCAGATCCGGGAAATTACGCAAATAGAGCGAGAATTAAACTCAGTTCATCCACGAGTTATGTTGAACCTGAACCTGTGATTCATAAAAATAAAATTTGGGATGAAGATAATCTCTTGGAGAACTGGTATCAGGAGGGTGAGCGCCTTTGGTTACGTCACCCATGGGGATGGGTATACTGGGATATGCCGGAGGATTTTGCTCTTGAGGACACTTCCCCTAACCTTCTCCATCTCGCTTTGGAAGTTCTCTTATCTCCTTGGATTCCTAAAGTAAAGCGATGGAAACCCATCGAGAGGAAAGCAGGCGCGGGCCTAGCCTTGTCGTATTCAGGAGGGATTGACTCAACCGCAGCCCTCCTCCTTCTACCAGATGAAACCATCCTGGCCTACCATTTGAGAGACTTCGTATCGATGTTGGATCATTCAATTCCAAAACGAACCTTCCAAGCGATTCAAGAAAAAATGGAACGGAAGGTTCTGTGCATACCCTCAAATCATGAACGTATTCGCCTAGCTCATGGGTTAAATGTTGGATTTTCATCTGCCAACGCTGCGGGTGTCCATCTCATTCTACTCGCGGATTATTTGGATTTGAAAGGCATAGCCTTCGGAACTCCTATCGATAATACATGGCTTAAATCGGGGAGGACATTTCGTGACTTCTCCCAATCTCATTACTGGAAATACTGGGAGGGTCAATTTTCCAAAGCGGGACTTTCTTATGTTCTTCCAATCAATCATATTTCAGAGGCTGGAGCTATGGAAATCTGTAAACAGAGCGTCTTGTCTGAATCAGTAAACTCATGCCTTAGGGGCGTTGATGGGAAATGGTGCGGGAAATGCTGGAAATGTTTTCATAAAAATGGGCCATTAGGGAGAAAAATAGACCCACATTCCAAAGAAATTACGACATTTCTCTCTGCCAAACCTCTTCGTACCGCTCAACACGCTCTATGGGCATTAAAAGAGCAAAACTTGATTCATCTGGCACCACAGTTTTCTGATTTAATAAAATTAGATTTATCCTGGTGGAGAGAAGCATACCCTCCTGGCCTTGAGATCATAGATAGAACTTGGAGGGTTGGGATTCAGGAGAAAACTCAGGAGTATCTCTCATGGATGAGGTCTCCGTTCTTACTTGCGGATGTAGATCTAGATATCTAATAGCCATAGAAAAGCAACCCATTCATAAAATATTTAGCCGAAACATCAAGAAGCATCTAACGAAGGATACTGTATGGAAGATGAAGGTGCAGGCACGTCTACCTCTTCCGGTAGCGACCATCATGCCTCAGAATCTCCTCTTGAACGATTAAGGAAGAAGAATGATCGCAATGAGCGCGAAATTCGTCGCTTAAGAAAAAGCGTCTCTTTTCAAATTGGTTTTCATCTGACCAATGCAGTGAGGCAGCCTTGGCGGATACCTCTACTTCCAGTCACATTACCGCTTAACATAATTCGATTGGGATTGCAACGCATAGGCAAAAAACCTAACCAAGCCTCTGTTGGAATTGAACTGGTTCATCAGCCCGATAGAAAGAATTGCATTGTTTTATTTCCCACAAACGGCGTAGGGTTCGGTCATTTCACACGCATGTATGCGGTTGCCCGAGCGTTGCGAAAAGCAGATTCATCATTAGAAATAGTATTCTTCACACCTATGCCTACGCTTCACATACTCTACAATGACGAATTTCCAACTTATCACCTTGCAGGACGCTACAAGCACACGGACATGAGCGCATCACAGTGGAACGGGTTAGTTGAAGATATGCTTCACCTTGTTTTTGAAATCCATCAACCGAAATGGTTTATGTTTGATGGAGCATTTCCGTACCGAGGTATGCTTAATGCTATCTCTGCTCAACCTCATATGGAGAAATGGTGGATGCGCCGCGGGTCAATGAAAAAAGCGAAGGCCGTCCCAGTGGATAGCTTTTCCTTCTTTGATGGATTTATCACTCCAGGAGAAGAAACTAGTACGACGCAGGAGAACGAGCAGATAGTTCCACCGATAAGGGCTTTTGAATTGAATGAAGTCTGGACTCGGGAAGTCGCTCGTGCACGACTGAGTGTCCCAGAAAAAGCGAGAGTGGTTTATGTCCAATTAGGGGCTGGGCGCATAAATGACATCCAGTCACAGGTTCAAAATGTCATTGACATCCTGCTTGCATCTGACGATATTTTTGTTGTCTTGGGAGAATCAATGCTCGGCGAGCGGATCGATATTGGCCATGAACGGTTACGAATCATACGAGATTACCCTAATTCCCTTTATTTTAAGGGATTTGATGCTTCAGTACAAGCAGGAGGGTATAATTCATTTCATGAAATGAGAGCATTTGGAATACCGACTTTGTTTATTCCTAATACAAAAACTGGTATGGATGACCAAGTTTTACGATGCAATCGCGCGCAAGTAGAAGGATGGGGTGTAGTTTTCCACGAAGGATTAGATGATCTTGGCCAAATGCTAACTGAATTATTGAATCTTGACGTGCCGCCTAAATTATACCAGCCAAATGGTGCTGAGGATGTTGTCAGGTTACTTGGTTTCATGGATTCGAAAAACGTTCAAAAATGAGTTTATCGAAATCCTTTTTTGCAAGTATCGCTACTTCGGAATTCAACCATTCGGTCATAGAATGTTTGGTGACTGTTTCAAAATATATCCCATCCATCGGATCAAGATACTTTCTAAGTTTGGCCTCAGTGTTAGCTCTGTGTTGTTGGGGGATTAATTCAAGAGAAGGCGGATAGTATTGAGTTAGAAACTTCAAATCTCTACCACTCCCCTCAAGCCTTTTGTTAATGAAATCGGCGAGTGGCCCTATGCTATCCATTAATGCCCAGGCAATTACATTTTCGTGGCTTACTGGCCATTTATCCATCTTTATTTTGACTTCTTTAATTTTCAATCCGCGCTCAAGATAGGACTCAGAAACCTTTCCATTTGTGAATTTTTCTTCAAGCATATTTTTTCTAAAGCATTTCCAACAATTTTCACAGGCATCAGGCCAGACCCCTCGTATGCAAGAACGAGTATATGGGTGGAATGATGACATTTTCACGATCATCGATGTTCCAACTTCACTCACCCCAGATACTGGCATGTAGAGAGGGACAGAGGCTGCTTTGAACAATCGACCCCATAGTTTGTAGTGATGGGAATGAGCATAATCTCGGGCCTTTTCATGGCCAATTCTGTAAGCGGATTCTATGACTGTGCCAAAAGCGATCGAGTCAATATTTCTTTGTTGAGCAATAGCCAATAATGGAATTGCGGGTACAAGATCAGTAGAAAAACCCAACGGCCGCCGTATATATTCAACATCGGATTCAATTGAATGAACTTCAAAATTTAGTTTTTGAGCATGCTTGATTGTTGTGTATGCAGCAGTTTTGTTATACAGTGAGGTCTTCTTCTTCAGAGGCCTATCCATAAAAACACTTACAGTAGTTTCTGGCATAACTAGCAGTGCGGCGGTAGAATCTGCACCCCCAGAAAAGGCTAATCCGGGCACAGAATTCAATGTAGGCTGATATTGAGTTCCTTGTGTTGATCTGTATTTTACAGAATATGATGTAAATGATTTTGTGATCTCTGCAAATTCTTTACTTACATGAAAAGGTAAATTCAATTCCGTTCCAACGAATGGATGAGCGACTAGGATAGTGATCAATGCCAAGTGATCTTCATGAATTGTCTTGGATGAAAATTCCTTTGGCAACTTGATGCTGAAAGTATTTCCATCCATGTGAATCTTATCAGTGTATTTTCCGTCAGTATTGTCAAATGTAAAATCCCATGTTAGAAGTTGCCGATGGGCTGAAAATGACACTTCCATGGATATCCCAGAAGGACTTGGAATATAGTCTTCACATCAGAATTTACACTAAACAATGATATGCTAAGGTACATCCCGAGTTTTATGGTTTATACCATTCATGTCGTTGTTGGGGCGAGACCCAATCAAATGAAGGCAGCACCTCTTCTCCGTGTTTTGAATGCCCATTCGGAATTCAACCCCGTTCTCATTGATACAGGCCAACACTATGATCATGAATTATCTGGGATCTTCATGGAACAGTTCGGCATGGGTAAGCCAGCCCACTCGTTGCAAATCGGAAGTGGCACACATGGGCTTCAAACTGCTCGAATACTTGAAAAATATGAAGCGCTTCTTCTTGAATCCAAACCAGACGCAACTGTTGTTATTGGGGATATCAATAGCACTGTGGCATGCGCCTTAGCAACTGTAAAACTCGGCATACCACTTATCCACCTTGAAGCCGGTCTTAGAAGCGGTGACAGATCCATGCCAGAAGAAATCAATCGCATACTTACTGACAGTGTTTCCAACTTATTATGGACACCTTCTCCAGATGGAGATGAACACTTACTCTCATCAGGAGTTCCTGCCAACAAGATAGTTCGTGTTGGCAACATCATGATTGACACCCTCATGGCCATGCTTCCTCAAGTCCGTAATGCCTCAATTCTTAGTACACTCGACTTACAGCATGAACAACATGTTGTCATTACTCTTCATCGTCCAAGTAATGTTGACGACCCTTTACAACTCGCAATTTTACTCGACGAAATAGGTAAGATGTCTGAACATTTTGATATTATTTGGCCTATCCATCCACGGACAAAGGCAAGAATTGAATCCATTGGTAAGTTTGGAAATCTTGAAGCGAACCCATCAATCCATATTACGAAGCCCTTGGGATACATCGATTTTATGAAATGCATCTATGAAAGTCGGATGGTAGTTACCGACAGTGGTGGCATTCAAGAAGAGACTACTTGGCTTGGTGTGCCATGCATAACGCTTCGGCCAAACACAGAGCGCCCAATTACTATTTCTGCAGGAACAAATGTTTTGAGTACGCCCGCAGAACTAAGTTCAGAAATTCAAAAAGTAATAACTGAGCCAAGGAGAAAGAATATCACAATCGCCCTTTGGGATGGTAAAACAGCAGAGCGATGCGTCACATCTCTACTAGAGTTCTTATCATAGGAGTGTTTCTATGAACTTTCTCTCTAAACGAAGGCTAGCTAAACACAGAAACCAATTCGTGCGACTAGCAATTTTTCATTTAGACAAGCCTACTAACCTCAAAGAAGCATTTTTACAAATAGAACTTGATTCAGATGATGCGCGTAATGAGCTAAAGAATTCAATTAGCGTGCTGGAGAAGTATTCTAGAATAACAGATGACATACGTCTGGCATACCTTAGAGCCCTTTGCGGGCAGCATTATTCAAAATACGCGTTTGTTATTTCCGACTTTCCAAAACTAATGGGCGACCCCAGAGCGCTCAAATCAATTCAATTTTACAAGGATAAAACATTGAACCAATTCCTCGGAATTGAAGATACTAAACAAGAAGAATCTCCATCCAACCCTATTTATTCATTTGACGATTCAATGTTTGAGCATATTGACCATACACAATTTGAAACAAAATTGGATGATGATTTTGGATTGATTGAATTCGCCGTTCAGAAAGACAGAACTCTTAATCAACTCAGAGATCGCATACAAAACCTGATTTCATCAGAAGGAATTGAACCAGTTGGACAGATGGCCCAAGGGATTCAAAAGTTTTTGATGAATGGGGAATATTCGAAACGAGCAGTTTCAGATTTTTTCGTAGCATCTCTTCGAGCCCTTGGGGATGTCGACCATGAATACGGGGTTAGATTTGGGCGAATGTTCTTATCGGTAATCCCCGATCATAGAGGTCTACGTTCAATGGTTATTTTTATGAGACGGAGGGGTGATTATGTGGACGCTCTAAAATTACTCCACCACCCTAAATTCAAACATGATGAGAAGACTATTGAGTGGATTGTAGACCTCTCTATTATTCATAAAGAGATGTTACTTGACGGAAAGCTAAAGCCCAAATTTGATCAATTTGAAGATGATTGGGTGTTACTGGAAGATTACATGGATGCTCTTTACGAATCAATGGGCCAAGATTTAGAAATCGCTCGGTATAATTACAGTTACGCCCTTAGAACCCATAAATCCAATGTCCCAAGGCCACTTGCTAGTTCGGTTGTAAAATGGGGTCAAATGATTCTCGATGCTGCTGCAACGTTTTCTGATACTGTTTCCATTCACGTCTCCAACGCCCACATCAATCTTGGAAATATAAGTAAAGCAGTTGAGGTTTTAGAAACACATGGAAACCCCAAATCGTCTCGCATATCTTCAAAGATTCGCGGCTATAATGACTTGCTGGGGTTGAAAGAGAGAGGCCTTGAACTCAGGCTGGATTCTTCAACACAAGATTTCAAACCTATACCGAACCGGGTTCTTTACGTACTTCATAACAGTCTACCATACAATTCAGGTGGGTATGCTACCAGAGGCCATGGTCTAATGTGTGGTGTTAAAGAACTGGGATGGGATGTCAATGTAGTAACTCGGCGAGGCTATCCGCACGATCGGAAAGGAATGGAAGGATTACCAACGGATGAACTGCAAATTATTGATGAAATCCCCTACCACCGTTTAATCGAGTTGGAAAAGGGATATGGGCAAATTAACATAGCGAGCTACTTGCAAGCCTATGCCGAAGATCTTGCAAAACTGGTTCAAGAACTACGTCCTTCTATCCTCCATGCCGCCTCAAATCATCTAAATGGTTTGGTAGTGAATGCAGTTGCAAAACACTTCAATATTCCTTCAATTTACGAGGTACGAGGATTGTGGGAGATTACTCGTATTTCGAGACAACCAGAATTTGAGGGGTCGGAATATTTCCAAATGATGTCGAGCTTAGAAGCACGCTCGGCATCAGATGCAGATTATGTTTTTGCAATTACTCATGCTTTAGCAGATGAAATGAAAAAGCGTTCTGATAGCATCACAGAAGTCGGGTTTTTGCCTAATGGAGTCCATTCGGATCGCTTCATACCTGTTGAAGCCAATCTTGGGTTGAAAGAGAAATTGGGCATTAGTCGTGACGCAGTCGTCCTAGGATACATTGGAAGTTTAGTCTCATACGAAGGCTTAGACCTTTTGCTTGAATCATTACCTTCGATTAAGGATGAAGTCACACAACCATTCAAACTTATGATTGTTGGAGATGGTGCATACATGGAGAAACTGCAATTATTGTGCCATGAGTTAGAACTTGAGGAAGATGTCATTTTCACTGGAAGGGTTCCACATGAAGAAGTTGAAGATTACTATTCGATTGTTGACATTGCTCCTTTCCCAAGATTGCCTCTGCCCGTTACTGAAATGGTTTCTCCGCTCAAGCCGTTCGAGGCAATGGCTATGGAAAAGGCAGTTCTCTCATCAAATGTCCAAGCGTTAGAGGAAATTATTCAAGACAATATCACAGGGCTCCTATTCGAGAAAGGGAATGTTCATGATTTATCTGAAAAACTCATACAACTAATTGAAAACTCTAACCTAAGAAGCCAACTTGGCAAAGAGGGACGGAATTGGGTCTGTAAACAAAGAGATTGGAGCACAATTAGTGACACTCTCAATAACGTATACAGCAATCTTCATCATTAGAAAATATTTGTCAATGGATAATTTTGCAATCATTATTTAATTAAATTGATATTCCGAGATTATCTCATTCCTAAGTCTCACATTCTCCCCGTCAAATATTTCAATGCCAATTTTTCTGAGGTAATCAATGGTTTGAGAATGGCCAAGAGGATCTTCAAGTTTTACTGCTTTGGCCCAGATTTGGCGAGTGATTAGAAATTTTTGGCCGTATTGGTTCTTTAGCCATTCAACCTTATCCCCATCCTCTAAGGTCAAAATTTCATCTTGAACAAGACTCTTAGGCTCTAAATTAGATAACAAATGTTTGAATGAGGAAAATTGAGCACTATATGCAAGTACTGGTGAGAAGTCCCCGTTCTTCAATTTAAGAACATCCAATACCTTGTTTCCAAAGTATCCTTTCATTGAGAATAACCTATTATATTCAATACCAGATTCATATGAGGGTATTTTTGACTCTAAGCACAACAGTGCAAAACAGAAACATTTTCTGCAGTTATGACACCATCTCTCTCTTGTGTCTTCACACATGTAGGTATGAGCCGTTAAATTTCGTTTGTCCTTTTTAATGATATCAAAGTGTGAAAAAGAGGGTATTCCGAAAGAGATATTTCGAATTGATGTTGGGATGTTCAACCCATGCAGTATTCTGGACATTTCTTTAGCTTTTTCAGGCCGGAGCGACAAATATCCCCTGGACGGTTTGGTGAAAAACTCCAAGGAATCGTAACTGTAATTGACAATACGAAAGTGGTGCTGGCTATAATATGGTAAACAACATGCGTGATGAAAGTTTATTCCAATATGGTGCGCTGTTTTGCGATTTATGAGGTTTTGATGTAAGGTGCTACTACACTCGAGGTAATTTATATCAATTTTTTCTTGAAGTGGGGTTACTACCTTTTGATTAAAAATAGAACGATGCCTGGTGACAGATTGTCTACTCCAATGTATGCGCAACAAATTGATTTTTTCATCAGGAAACATGTTTGAATAGATTGATAATGCTCCAAGCGAGTCCTTCCCCCCTCCATATAATAGAGCAATACCAGGTTGTTTATTTTCTTCAATAACTTCTTGAATCACCTTAGATTGACTCATTTGAGAGACTATTGAGACAGAGGTGCAATTTCGGATTTCCAACCAGTTTTGAATTGATTCCATGGGTATGATTTCTTCAAATTGAACATACACTTTGCCTTGAATTGCAGAGTGCAGGATCGGGAAAAAAAGGGCACAGAGTTGATTATACGCAATACGATAGGTGAGTTTTACTTCTTGGTGATACTCCAATTCCACATAGTCCTTACCATCTCTAAATAATTTGGAAAGAGGTGCTGATGTCCATGAGAATCTCACTTTATTATTCAATATAATTGGTTTATGGAAACTGACGTGGGATTCAATGGCCCCAGCGGAAGAACCCCCATTGCTCTCGCGCTCCATGAGTCAATGTTGAGTCAACCCTTTATTGAACTTTACAATGAAAGAGTTGTACTAATGGAGACAGAGAGCACCACATCCAATTCATTGAACTTCAAGACTGTTTTAGGTACCTTTTGATTGCTTCTTTAGGGTCGCCCAAATACACTACTTCCCCCTTTTCAATCAAAAGAATACGATCACATATATCTCTCAATAATGCCATAGAATGAGATACTAACACCACTGCGCCCGAGTTTTCAATCAATGTTCGAACCCGTCTCTTACTCTTTTCTCTAAAAGATGCATCTCCAACACCAAGTACTTCATCAATCAATAATAGGTCAGGCTCAAATGCTGTTGCAACCGAAATACCTAGCCTTGATTTCATCCCAGAAGAGTATGTTCGAAGTGGGCGGTCAAAATGATGTTCAAGTTCTGCGAACTCTTGTATCTCTTGAATTAATAAATCAATTTCAGTCTTTTTTCTCCCCATTAAAGCGCCATAGAGGTAAGCATTTTCTCTACCAGTTAAATCTCTATGAAAACCAATACCAACCCCTGCCAGCAATGATACACTTCCACGAATAGATATCTGCCCTGAGTTTGGCGGAAAAACCCCAGCCATTAATTTGAGAAGAGTGCTTTTTCCTGAACCGTTACCACCAATGACCCCAAGAACTTCTCCTTTTTTGACATTTAAAGAAACATTACGTATTCCCGAGGGTTGGACGTTTTCATTCCTATATCTACGGGGCACCGGGTATTCCAATGTAATATCGTCAATCGACATAACGATTGTCATACATTCACCACCGCTCTGTGAGCTTTTCGCTCAAAAATGATAGAACCTAAAAGATATCCAATAATCGCCACTGAAAAACACATTATGTAGCCATAAGAGGGGATCGCGGACCCTTCTCCAAGAATCGCATCCCTCATCTCAGTGATGGGGACTACAGTTGGGTTCATGTGGGCGACTACAGAATGCCATCCCTCGCCAAATCGTTTCGCAAACATATCATAGGTCCACATGACTGGGGACAGGAAAAAACCAGCCCTGACCAAAAAATTTACCAAATTGATCACATCTGGAATCTTGCACGCGATTGGGGCTAACATTAACCCAATACCCCACCCGGTGAAACAAATCACAAACAGCCAGAATGGAACCAGAAGGAGTCCAAATGTGA
>Ga0233444_10004397_pt1 | contig 13481 bp, 18 predicted proteins | sample SI_124_October20_6_FD_182792 | JGI IMG/M metagenome (GOLD analysis project Ga0233444, IMG submission 182792) | Seawater microbial communities from Saanich Inlet, British Columbia, Canada - SI_124_October2016_10_MG | ecosystem: Environmental > Aquatic > Marine > Inlet | place: Canada: British...
CAACTACTCGCAAAATCCTATTGTAGATGATTACTTGCAAAATCCTATTGTAGATGATTATAATATAAGAGATGAAAATTTTTGGAGACAAGTAGATAAGATGAAACACATTAGCGCATATGCGGATCCACACGTTCATTGGAACAAGCATTTTGCTTGGATGCCAACTCGTAGTGATCACAGTGGTAAGTTTATCTGGTTGACAAATTACTGGGAATACGCTATAACTATGGATATGAATGGCGCAGTGCCACGTAAAGATACTGCCTGGCGAATGATCTACACTCGAGAGGAATATATATTGAAGAAGCTAACAAATAATGAGTGAAGAGTACACAGAAGATTTACAAAAGTTATATCTAGAGTTTTTACTTGCTGACAAGGATTTGTTTGTACGCTGTAATGCGATTACAAACAGCAAATACTTTGTTCGTAAGTATCAGCCTGTTATGGACTTTATACAAGAACATGTAGATGGCTACGGCGATTTACCAACACATGAACAAATTAAAGCTAAAGTTAGAATTGAATTTGATGATGTAAGAGCAAAGATTACTGATGACCATAAAAAATGGTTTATGGATGAATACGAAAAGTTTTGTAGACACAAAGCACTTGAGGGTGCTATCCTGGAAAGTGCTGATAAACTAGAACGACATGAATACGGAAGTGTTGAGCAACTAATTAAAGATGCTGTTGGTATTGGACTAGCAAAAGACTTTGGGCTTAACTACTGGGACGATCCAGCAGGACGTATACAAGCAATTAAAGACAATCGTGGACAAAACAGTACTGGATGGGAAAGCCTTGATAAAGTATTGTATGGCGGATTTAATCCAGGCGAACTAAACATCTTTGCTGGTGGTAGTGGTAGTGGTAAGAGTTTGTTTATGCAAAACATGGCACTCAACTGGAGTTTAGCTGGCAAGAACGTAGTGTATGTAAGTTTAGAACTTAGTGAAGAACTATGTAGTATGCGTATTGATGCTATGGTTACTAACCAGAGTACTAAAGATGTTATGCGCAATGCTGATGACACAGCACTTAAAGTTAGAATGTCTGGTAAAAAAGCAGGCGTACTACAAATGATACAAATGCCTAACGGCGCAACTATTAATGACATCAAGGCATACATTAAAGAATATCAGATACAAAACGACATTAAAATTGATGGATTGTTTGTAGACTATTTGGATCTTATGATGCCTGTTAGCGTTAAAGTTAATCCAAGCGATCAGTTTATTAAAGACAAGTATGTAAGTGAAGAACTACGTAACTTAGCTATTGAGCTTAACATATTGTTTGTTACAGCGTCTCAGTTGAATCGTGGTGCTGTTGATGAAGTAGAGTTTGATCACAGTCACATTGCTGGTGGTATTAGTAAGATTAATACAGCAGACAACCTAATTGGTATCTTTAGCTCAAGAGCAATGCGTGAACGTGGCAGAGTACAGATACAGTTTATGAAAACACGTTCGAGTAGTGGTGTTGGATCTAAACTAGACTTGGGCTATGATATGAATACACTTAGAATTACAGACTTGGATGAAGATGAACAAGGTGAAGACGGACAAGTAGCAAGCATCTATCAGAGCTTAAAGAATAAAGCAACTGTTAGCCCTGCTGGTACTGAGTCAGCACAGCCTGATAATACCGCAGTGGAAAACGCCGCAAGATTACAAAATTTACTTAAACGAAGGGAATAGTTGTTAAAACATTGATGCCGTTGACCTTATATGTATCTATAATATGATGTACGAACAACGGGCGAAGATATTAGCCTGAATTGTTGCCCGCATCCCATAGCTGTATTAATTCTTATTGCCTATGGATCCTAAGTTCACGATCAGGAAATGCAAAGTTGCTATAAGTACTATCCACCAATGTTTTAACAACAATATTTATAAATAGTATTGATATGAAACGTAAAACGAGATCTATTTTAGAAGAAATTAATTCTATGTCACCAAAGCGTGACAGACGGCAACTTGTTGAAGCAAATGCTGAACAAGTAATTGCTACGGCAATTAACTTAATTGAATTAATTAATGAGACATTTGATAATGAAACTGCGGCGGATTTGAATAAAAGATTAATTAATTCAATTCGCACCAAGGATCCTCGGAAGTTTAAAAGAGGGGTATCAAAGCTGTGAAGATTAAAGACATACTAGGCGGAATGAGCAAACGCAAAATCCGTCGTGGAAGCCGCATCAAAAGATTAAGACAAGAAGATTTACATCTTAGAGAAGGCGGTAATGTATTCCCTGACAGTGTGGGCTTTGATCACAAACTAATACCTAGCATTATGAAATCAATTAATTCAGTACTGGCAAAAACTGGTAGTACTGCTATACCAATTGGTAGTGGAGCAACTCCAACACCTGGTAAAGTAAGTGGTGACTTGGATATGATCGTAGATGTAGATCAGCTAAAACAACATTTTAATATGGAAGACGCCAAAGATGCTGACATCCGTAAAAAGCTACGTCAAGTATTTGACTTAGCAGGGTTTAACACAGGACAAAGTGGTACTAGTGTACACGTAGAAACACCAATTGGTGATAACACACACCAAGTAGACATTATGGTAGTACCAAATGCTGCTAATGCGGCACAATTCCATACACATAATATTCCAAAAGGATCGCCGTTTAAAGGTGTTAACAAGCAACAGATGCTTAGTATTATTGCTAAAGGAAAAGGCATGTTATGGAGTAACTATGTTGGATTGTTTAAACGTTTACCAAACGGTAAAAAAGATCCAGATGGATTTATTACAAGTGACATTGATGAGATTGCTAAATTATTATTAGGCCCTAATGCCCGCAAACAAGACATGGGCAGTGTGGAAGCTATTGTAGCAGCATTGGGTAAAGAAGGCGAAGAGCTATTAGCAAATATCAGAGCTAACGATCCAAATTGGAAAGAACAAGGCTAATGCGAGCAAACCAGTTTTTAACGGAAGCTAAAGTAGGGCGTGAATACCAGCACTTAGAAGATCTAGTATTTGCTGAAGGCAGTGCTGGTGCTCTTAGAGCGGCAAGTATACTACAACGACTTGGCCAAGATTCAAATGATGTAGCCATTAAATGGGACGGCAATCCTACTATCTATTGGGGCAGAGAAGCAGACGGAACGTTTGTACTAACTGGTAAAAATGGCTGGGGTAAAAATAAAACTACTAGCAGTGATGAATTAAAATCATTTGTTATGAGTACTGGTAAAGGCGAAGACTGGAGACAGGACTTTGCTAATAACATGGGTGATGTATTTGACATCATGCAACGTAATACACCAAACGATCTGCGTGGCTTTATATATGGTGATTTATTATACTCACCAAGCAAACCATACGTATCAAACAACGACACATATCAATTTGAACCAAATAGTGTTCTATATACTATAGACGCTAACAGTGATCTTGGTAAAAGAGTTGGCGCAAGTAGTATTGGTATTGCGGCACACAGTATATACGGAGAGTTTGGTGACAAAACTGGCACTCCTATTAAAGATACAAAAAGAATTAATACTAATGAAGTTGTAGTTATGGGTCAAACATATGTACCACATCAAGCTAGTGTAGATATTAGCAGTGTAGAAGACATTATAAAAGCAACTAATGCTAATGCTCAAGCAATTGACGGTTGGTTAACACCTGAACAGGGTCTTAGTAATAAAGGTAATATCATTTATACATACGTAAATCAAATGGTAAAACAGGGTAAATTAAAGCAATTACAAAGTGGGTTTTTCGACTGGTTAAAAACTAGTAAAGTAAGTGCTGGACAACAAGCAAAACTAATGGCTAGTGACAGTAATGGATTAAATGCTATACTAGGATTAGTTGTACAAATTATGACAGTAAAAAATAATATTATTGATCAGCTAGACAATGCTCCAGCTGATGTAACAGCAACTACAAAAGGTGAAAGTGGCGGCGAAGGTTATGTAGTAGGTAGAGATAAAATTAAACTTGTACCAAGACATCGCTGGACGCCAAACTTATAAATACTACTATGGAACAATATACAGCAAAGCAATGGGCAGAAATCGAAGGCGGACATACTATGAGTGAGGCTAACGAACCAAAATTTGGGTTTGTTAATGATCTTAATGAAGCTAGTAAAATGTACAAAACTCGTCAACAACTTGAAACTGTTGATTTAAGAAACACTGTGGACTTTGCGTTCATGAACTTGCTAACAATGCATATAATGTCACAAAATCCAAGTACTAAACCTATGGCGCAAGATTATGCTAAAAGAACACTTGCTAGCGGTGGTAACTTTAAAAACTATCGTAGAGACGGCAATGATCTTTATCACGCACTTCATAAAATATCAACTAAAACTGGTATTGATGCTTCTGAAAAAGCACAAGCAGCAAGAGTTGGTATACCAGAGCAACAGTTAAAAACATATTTAAGATCCATAGCTGCTGGGCAAAATCCCAAACAAGCTAGTGGATTATTCATGCGTCTTGAACGCAGTCTTGATATTAAAGAAGCTAATTATAAGTCTATTAGACGAATGGCAACTGGATGGCAAGGATTACAAGCAGGACAAAAACAATTAGCAGCAACTAAAATAATTCAATATTATAGAGCTAATGCTATACGTAGTGAACTGTATGAACCATTTAAACAATTTAGTAAAGCAGGCGGATTAATTAATCCAAATATTGCTAGCGCAGAGCCAAAAATTACTGCTAGAAAAATTGCGCAAAGAGCAGCTGTTGGTGCTGCAGCGTTCACTGGTGGATTTGCTGCTGGCAGAGCATTTGGAAGAAGTCTAGTTTAAGGTGTCATTTGATACAACAATACATAGTCTATACACTAATTGATATTACTGACAATAATAGTAAATCAAAAAATGTTATAGCATATAATCAAAAACAAAATTTTAATACACTTATTCAGCTAGCTGGCATGAGAAGCCAGCCAATATCTATCGCAGTTAAGTGTCTTGAAGCACAAGATGTAGTTGATTACTGCTTCGGTTCAGCGCATAAAGGACTACATCATGTGTGGAAAATTGAATTTGCAGTAGAGCATGCCGACGTTTACATGTTAAACGATAATCCAGTACATTTTTTAGAAAATGATTTTGACGGCGTAGCATTTACACCTTATCTGACAGAAACCGCAAACTTTGTCACTAATACATTTGAGACTTATGACGAAAAACTATTAAACATATACTTTAAGAAAACGTAGACATCAATAAATAGTATTAAGAAAAAACAATATATTACGGCAAAACAAAAGGCACAAGACTACGGAGTTCGCCACAAGCCTCCGATATCAAAAGGCTACATAAAAGGCTACTGTTAACAAGGCACAACGATGTGCTGAAGACACAGTTGAGAAGAATTATGTCTATAGCTACAATTGGGACAACCCAGTTAGAGAAACAGAATTTAGAAGCTCACGTTGACCTGTGTGCTGAAAGGTATCGTGTCTTGGAAGAAAAAGTTAACAATATTGATACCCGCCTTAATAATATTGAAAAAAGTGTGACTTCCATGAGAGAAGAAGGCATCCGTGAATTCTCTAAAATGCGTGAAGAAATAATTAAAGCAAATGCCACAACAAATAAAATAATGATGGGAACTGGCGGCACAGTTCTTGCTGGTGTGTTAACATTATTAGCAACATTATTAATGTCATAAAAATCTAATAAATAACTATATGAACTTAAATAAACTCATATCAGAAGAACAACCTGTTGTTGAGGCACAGCTAGTCTGGGCTCGCAAAGGAAGCAAACTTGTTCGTAAATTTCGTTGCAATGTAGGACAACGAAAAGGTAGAGTTGTGAGTGATCCTTCACAATGTTCGAAACCCATTGATTTAAAAAAACGAATGACATTACGTAAAACTAAAGCAAAAATGGGTGCTCGTATAGCTAAAAAATCGCAACGTACTAAACGTATGAATCCAGCAAGTAAAGCAGTCCAAAGACTGAACAAGGTAAAGTAACATGAAGATATTTGATATTATCACAGAAGATAAAAAGACTTGGATGAAAGATGGAGTCGAAATGTGCAGCAAGGATTGTTGTGGACAACCTGTTACTGAATGTACATGTGGTCCAGATTGCGAACACTGTGATTGCTATAAACTCAATGAGAGATATGGGTTAAAAACTGGCGGTACAGCAATGCGAGATTTTCAAAGTGATCAAACAAACGCCAACAAACGTTTTAATAATAAAAATGCAGACACTAATCGAGAACTTACTATTAAACAAACACAAATGAATAAAAATGCCAATAGAGATGCAAGAAGACTTCCTACTGGACAGCCTAATAGAGCGGCATATGATGCAATGCGTCAAGATTTGCTACGAGCTAGAGGGATTGTTAACAGATGAGAGCTTTTGTAACTAAAGGAGGATTTCCTACATTTATTAATATTCGTGAAAGTGACTTCTTAGATCAACACTTTACAGAAGATAAACTATTAGAGAAAAAGTCTCTAAACGAACGTGATTCATATATTGCGCAAAACTTAGTCCAGCGTGGTGTTTTAGATAAAGTAGTAAACACTGATGGTGCTAGTTACAAACTTAACATTAACAAGTATGGAAAAATATAATGACTAGATCACTTAAAGATATTCTTACTGCACAAGTTGAACAGACGTCTGCTATGCTTAATGAAGCGGCAGAATCTGACATTGATTTAAAAGTAGCAATGACACAAACTATATCAGAACAATCAATTACAGTACAAAACTATCGTATTGACATTGTTAGTGAACAGTTTGCTGGTAGACAAAAAAACTTTTACAATATATTTCATGATAAAGAAGTAATACACGGTGATTTAGCATTGTTTGAAACAGCAATGGGTATTGTTAAAAAATATATTACTAATAAAACATCAGGAATTAAAGAACTAGAACAGTATGACAACGATTACAGTAATGCACTATATGAAACTTGGGCACAACAGTCTAGGGCGAATAAAGGCGGTATTAATGAAGATATTGCCATTGCAAAGGCTAGTAGAGCCAAGCAAAAAATACAAGAAGCAAAACAAAGAATTTTATCACGTCTGTAGTAGATGTGCATAAATATAATAAACACACGGGGAATTATAAAATGTATTTAAACGATTTAAACTCAGCTGCCCATAACGTAGACAAAATTAACAAAGTATTAGCTAACACATTTGGCCATAACGTTAATGTTGCGGAAATGAGCAGTGAATCATTAGGACGCATGCTAAGTGCAACTAATGCAAAAATTACAGCAATTAAAGAAAGCAACAGTGCGTATTGGGAGAACCCAACGTACAACAAGCTAAACTTAATTCAGCATTCATTACGCACGTATATCAATGAAGTTGCACCAATGCGTAGTGATAACAAAAAAATGAAAACAAAAGTTAAAGAGTCAGTAGAACTTGAGCAAGCAGAAGTAATGCTAGCCGCACAAGAGCTAGTTGACGAGCTACAAAAAATGGTTGAGAACTTAGCAGAGATGCAAGTACAAAAACTAATGCCAATTGTAGACGCTATGAAAGAACAAATGGGCTTTGAGCAAGCTGAAGCATATAATGCTAGTGCAGAAGCAGCACTTGGTAGTTTACTAGATGGTGCAAAAGCCGCAAAAGGTGAACTAGAAAATGCAACACTAACAGCTCGTGGTGAAGCACCTGCTGCAGCACCAATGCCAACAGACATGGGTATGGAACCAGAAGTAATGGATGAACCAGACATGGCTGACGATTTTGGTGGAGATGACGCCGCCGCTGGAGATGATAACCAACTTGGTAGAGAACTTAAAGGTGAAAGTGCTCTAGCTAATATGGAGAAGGGTGCGTTAGCTGAAAAAAAGTTTCTAGAGAGTAAAGGCAAACTCTTTAAAATGGTCGAAAGCGGAACTATGACACATGATCAGTTTATTAATATTATCAATGAATTAGATTCAACAGGTATCCAAAAAATGCCGGGTGAGTGGAAGCCGAAGATTACAAAATTTTTAGGATTAGACAAAGAAAAACCTGAGTCTGATGCAGGTACGATGCGCAGTATAGGGCAACCTCAGTCTGATGCAGGTACGATGCGCAGTATAGGGCAACCTCAGTCAGCCCCAGACGTTCCATCGGATCCACCGTCATTGCCAAACAATCCTTCCCAGCCTGCTCAGGATATTGATCCTACACAGCCTCCTCAACCTCAGATGAGAAGACGGCCTAGTATGAAAAGTCTACCAAGAGCGACTATGGCATAATGTTAGTTAATGAAGTCATAACAACTGAAGGACAAGGTTATGTTCTTAATGGTATCGAAGAATTAATTGTTCGTGCCAAAGCACGTGGTATGACTAAATTAAAAACACCTGCTATCAAAGCAAAACTTGAAGCAGGTGGTTATTTTGTTGATATGAAAAGTTTAGTACGTATGTTAAATGGAATCAGTTCCGTTGGTGCAGCTAACAAAGAAGAAACCTCATTGGATACAGCATTACCCCCGGATGCTGATCCAAGAGATGATACTGTAAGCAAAATGGCATCAAAGCAATTGACAAAGAAAGATAAAAAACTATGAGTTATCAAGTAAGCGCACAACAAGCAAGAACAACAGCAAGAAATGATTTAACAATTTTTGATGAAACATCTGCACTGATGCGTCTGATTATAGTTAATGCTGGAACTGGTGCTTACCAAACAATAGTTACTGATGGTACTACAATGACAGAAAGTGACCCAACACCAACTGCTGATGCCCAAGCATACTTTAACGTATGGCAAGGAACACTAACTGATGTTGGTAAAGCTGACCAAATGAAGCAGGTTATTAGTTATTTCACAAACTTGGGCTATACAATAACACGTCAAACAAATACTGCTACAAATACTACATTTAAATGGGTAATTGACTATTGACATTGTAATACGTTAGTGTTATAGTCTCTATATGTTAAAAATTACCACACCATATCCTTATCAAGAATTTAAACGCAAAAGTGTAAACGGAAAACGTCTGTACGAAAACCCGTATGGCGATCCTGTACCTAGTGTAACAACTATTCTTAGTAAGACAAAGGATATGACGCACCTTAATGCTTGGAAAAAGCGTGTAGGTGAAAAGAAAGCACAAGAGATTGTAACTGAAGCCGCAGGTGTAGGTTCAATAATGCACGAAATGCTAGAAGCATGGAGCCTTAATCAAGAGTACACAGGCAAAACTATGCTACAAGCCAAGATGATGGCAGAGACTGTTATTAAAAACGTAGAAGCTGACATTGACGAAGTTTGGGGTAGTGAAGTTAACTTATGTTACCCAGGATTATATGCTGGTACCACTGACTTAGTTGGCATGTACAAGGGTAAGCCTACTATTATGGACTTCAAACAAACCAACAAGCCCAAGAAGCGTGAGTGGATCGACGATTACTTTATGCAAGCGGCGGCTTATGGCATGGCACATAACGAAATATTTGAAACAAAGATTGAACATGCCGCTATCTTTATGTGTAGCCGAGACTTAGACTGGCAATTATTTGAAGTAGGACCAGAAGAGTTTAAAGTTTGGGAAGAAAAGTGGGCCAGCAAAGTAGCAGAGTTTTATAACCTGTCATAAATACATTATAGAGGAAACGATCAATGGCAGACACACGAATTAGTAAAATTAAAGTAAGGCAAGGTAACTTCGCAGATTTGCCCTTGCTTGATCCAGGTGAAGTAGGATACGCAACAGACAATCAAAGGTTGTTTATCGGAAACACTACTATTAGTGTAGGCACAGGTAATGGTGTAATCACATCATTTGTTGTACCAAGTACGTTAAACACAAACGGCGTATTAGGAGTATTTGATGACGGATCACAAGTTAATCCTGCTGATTATAGTATTGTTGGAACTACACTAACGTTTGCTACTGCTCCAACTGGTGCTATTACTGCCAACTTTAATGGTGAGATTAGTATGGAGCGTTACGCAACGATTCCAAACAGCATTTCTCTAGCTGCAAATGGAAATAATGTAGTAACTGGCTTTAGTATTGATACCACACTATACAATATCGCTATCATTGATTATACATTAGAAAGTACTAATGGTGTACGTGTTGGCCAAATCAGAATGGCAACAGACATTAGTGCTTCAACAAGCGCAATTGATGATAATTATACCGAAACCGCAACAGTAGATGTGACCTTTAGTGCAGATATTAGCGTAGCAAACACACTACGTTTAATGTACACTGATGGCGCTAATACTATAACGAAATTTAAATATACATATCAACTTTGGAACAGCAATTAAATAATCAAGCCTGGTATGAGTCACCTAGCAAGCGTTTAAGTATGTGGCGTGACTTCCGTAATGGCTTGGATCAAACAAATACACTTGATGTAAGTAAGACTGTAGTACAGTGGTGGCAAAGTGCTCCATTGGTTAACATATCTATTGATCCTGTTAACCCAGAACAGTGGCCAACACCTTGGGAAATGTTACATCAAGGAAACTTTTGTCAAAATAGTGTCGCATTAGGAATGGCATATACTATCTATTATGCCAATCCAAACATACAAAATGAGCTACTGTATGTAACATGTATTGGTAAAAGTTTTCAGCGTCTATGTGCGCTGATCGATAATAAACACCTGCTTAACTTTGATCACGGTAGTATAAGTACATTACCCACTGAAGATATATGTTCTGTTTCCTACAGAACTAAAATAAAAAACATAATAAAATAACAAATATACCCCGAACTACGATGATTCGGCACTAACATGATATACTATAAGGACGAAAACAGTATGAGCAATATTCAAGTAACAAAAAGAGATGGAAGTAAAGAGGCAATTGACCTCGAAAAGCTACATAAAGTAGCTTTTTATGCCTGTGAAGGTATTAATGGAGTTAGTCCTAGTCAAGTTGAGATGAAGAGTAACTTACATTTTTATAATGGTATTACAACTGATGACATCCAAGAAACACTTATTAAAAGTGCTTCAGAGTTAATTGAAGAAGATGCCCCAAACTATCAATGGGTAGCAGGGCGCCTTATTGTGTATCATTTGCGCAAACAAGTATACGATAGCTTTGAACCTTGGCATATCTTAAAACTAATTACTCGTAATGTAGATGAAGGATGGTATGACCCAGCGTTGCTCACTGAATATACTGCTTCAGAATGGGACGAACTTAATGATTATATTAAACACGACCGTGATCAAGACTTTACATATGCCGCTATGGAACAATGGCGTGGCAAGTATCTTGTACAAAACCGTGTTACAGGACAAAAACTAGAAACACCACAAATGGCATATATGCTAATTGCAGCGACATTATTTGGTAGTTATGACAAAGAAACAAGATTAAAATGGGTTAAGGATTATTACGATGCCATTAGTACTTTCGATATCAGTTTACCTACTCCTGTTATGGCAGGCGTGCGTACTCCACAGAGACAATTTAGTTCGTGCGTTCTTATTGAAACTGGCGATAGTCTCGATAGCATTAACGCAACTACTAGTAGTATTGTCAAATACGTATCACAAAAAGCAGGAATTGGTATTGGAGCAGGAAGTATACGGGCTCTCGGCTCCCCTATACGTAAGGGTGACGCATATCATACCGGGGTCGTTCCTTTCTTTAAAATGTTCCAGTCTGCTACCAGATCATGTAGCCAAGGCGGCGTGCGAAACGGAGCAGCAACATTATATTACCCGATTTGGCATCTCGAAGCAGAAGATCTACTAGTACTTAAAAACAACAAAGGTATTGAAGATAATCGTGTACGTCAAATGGACTACGGTGTACAGTTTAACAAACTAATGTACGAGCGTTTAATTACTGGCGGAGACATTACCTTATTCTCACCTAGTGATGTACCAGGACTATACGAAGCATTCTTTGCTGACCAAGACGAGTTTAAACGTTTATATGAAACAGCAGAGCGTAATACAAGACTACGTAAGAAGACAGTACCAGCACTTGAGTTGTTTAGTCACTTTATGGGAGAACGCAAAGATACTGGACGCATTTACTTACAAAATGTTGACCATTCTAACGAGCATGGTTCGTTCAAAGCAGATATGGCACCTATTAAACAAAGTAACTTGTGTTGTGAGATTAATTTGCCTACAAAACCACTTAATGACTTTAATGATCCAGATGGTGAGATTGCCTTATGTACACTAAGTGCTGTTAATTGGGGCAATGTACGTAAGCCAAGTGACTTTATCCGTATTGGTAAACTAGCAGTACGTGGGCTTGATGCTCTACTCAGTTATCAGAACTATCCAGTAATTGCGGCAGAAATGGCAACCATGGGTAGACGACCATTAGGTGTAGGTATTATTAACTTGGCATACTGGATGGCACGAAACAATATGACATACAGTGAGCCTAATCTAGAAATGATTGATGAGTATGCTGAAGCATGGAGTTACAGTTTAATTAAAGCAAGCGCAGACCTAGCACAAGAGCAAGGCGCATGTTTGTGGAATGACCAAACAAAATATAGTGATGGTATCCTACCTATTGACACATATAAGAAAGATGTTGATGAACTAGTAGCACACAAAGAACGTATGCCATGGAAAGAACTAAGAGTACAATTAGCTAAAACTGGTATCCGTAACTCAACACTAATGGCTCTTATGCCTGCTGAAACGTCAGCACAAATTAGTAATGCGACAAACGGTATTGAACCACCACGTAGTTTAGTAAGTATTAAACAATCAAAACATGGTGTACTAAAGCAAGTTGTGCCTGGTATCCATCATCTTAAAAACAAGTATGAACTACTATGGGATCAGACATCACCAGAAGGATACTTACAGATTATGGCAGTGTTACAAAAATATATCGATCAAGGTATTAGTGTAAACACAAGTTATAATCCACAGCACTTCCCAGATGAGAAGATTCCAATGAGTAGTATGCTACAACATCTAATGATGTTCTACAAATATGGCGGCAAGCAGTTGTATTATTTTAACACATATGACGGAGCCGGCGAAATAGATATTGACAAACTGGAACAATCAAGTATAGTGGAAGATAATATAACAATTGAAGACGATGAATGCGAAAGCTGTGTAATATAAAGAGAGAGATTGAATGAGTGTTTTTGACGTAACTAACAAAGGTAGCCAAACGAATAACTTGGCATTCCTTGATCCATCAGGAGGAGTAACAATTCAACGTTACGATACAATGAAGTATCCTAGCTTTGATAAGTTTACAGACAAACAACTAGGATTCTTCTGGCGTCCAGAAGAAGTTGATACATATCGTGATGGGAAAGACTTTAAACAGTTGACGGACCATGAGCAACATATCTTTACAAGTAATCTTAAAAGACAAATCTTGTTGGATAGTGTACAAGGGCGTGGACCAGTGGAATCGTTTGGTAGCATTGTAAGTTTACCAGAACTAGAGAACTGGATTATTACCTGGACGTTTAGTGAAACAATCCACAGTCGTAGTTACACACATATTATTCGT
>Ga0233444_10004400_pt1 | contig 13478 bp, 4 predicted proteins | sample SI_124_October20_6_FD_182792 | JGI IMG/M metagenome (GOLD analysis project Ga0233444, IMG submission 182792) | Seawater microbial communities from Saanich Inlet, British Columbia, Canada - SI_124_October2016_10_MG | ecosystem: Environmental > Aquatic > Marine > Inlet | place: Canada: British...
ATAGACAGCTACATTGGCTTTGATTGCTATTAAGCCTCCCAGAATAAAATATTATTTCCAAGAATAATTTTGGAGACCATAGGAATTAGGTCTTGGTTTAAATTAATAACTAACCTCTTTTTCTACTTTTTCTACCTTTTTTACTAAACCCACTTACTGGGGTAAACCCACTTCCTGGATTATCAAATACAGGATCTGCGCTAAGTGCTTGAGCCTTTAAAGGGTTCAAAAACAAATAGGTGCCTAAAGCTGTTAATGAGGCATATTTTCCATAATCACCTATTTTATTAATAGCTTCTCTGCGATTCATTTTTAAATCATCGTCTTTATAATCTTTCATCGAATTTTATTTATTCTATAATTATTCTTTTAACCACATTTCCAAATTTATTTTCTAACCATACAATATAAATTCCCGAAGGTAATGGAGGTAGATTTATATTAACTATCCCTTTGGGCATGAAAGTATTTTTTACTAACTGAGCTCCTAAAATATTAAATAATTTAAAAGTAGATATATCTTGAGGTAGACCGACGATTCTTATCGTAGAAGAATCTGCTTTATAGATAATAATATTGTTTAAATCTATAGTGTCTGTTGTTAAAATACTTGATTTAGTGTGTAGGTAAAACCTCCCTATTCCATTTTCAGGCTCATCTAACTGAACAATATATTCACTATTTGCTTCATCTAATCGTGTATATGTATTTGTTACTCTATCTTCTAAAAACACTTTGATTCCTGTAGGTAAATTCAAGGCTTCCACAGAAAATGCAATTTCTAAACCTGCTTCAGTCGTTAATGCTACTGGAATAACACTTGTTTCATATTCTTGAGTAGATAAACACTGAAGCGTAAAGTCTATACCTTCACTATTTTCTGGCAGATGCGTGTTTAAATTAAATGTACTTGTTCCGCCTCCGGTAAATGCACCAGCATCATATCCCACATCTAAACCAGCAGTTGCTGTATCAAAATATTTTACTGTCGTCGTTTTTACATTACCATTGTTTTCTATTGCTAAGATAATTGAAGGAGTAGCCTCGATAGGTCCATAAAAAGTTCCTGTAGCTTGATGGCTTTGCATTTGCTCGGTAAAAGAAACTGAATTACCATTACTATTTGTATTTACAAAGAATCCTTGTCCTGGATACATATTATAAGGACCTGTAGCATGATTAACTACCTTAATCGACGAATTCTGATTAGCTACATCCCAAAGATAAATACCTGAATAATTACTTGAGAGATTTGCGCTATTAACGTCTAGAAAATTAATATCTTCATTTGCAGTGTTGTTAATAGCAAGATAAGAAGGGTATGGATTCCCTATTAGGTTCCATCCATTTACATCTCTGGTAAGACTTTTATTTACTGGTCCTGTTGGCATAGTTCCAGTAAAAAATATATCACCAGAATTCACCAAAACAGCAAACCCATCACCAGAACCCATAATTCCTGAGCTAGTTGTGGAATAGTATGACCATCCGGGAATGCTGTTATCGTATGTAGATATACCTATATGAGTTCCAGATCCTGTTTGTAAATCTGTATTTGAAATTACATCTGCTATATCCACCTCCGCTACTGGGGAGGATATAAAAATCCAGTCATTCGCTAGGTGTAACTTTCTTTTGTAGGTTAAAGAGCCCGAAAACGTAGATTCTGTAATTAAACTAGCTCCCGATTCTATAGTAACCGCATTTAGAGTAACCGCATTTGAGGCAGTAGGAAAGTTTGTAATTCCTGTTTTTGGGATTCTAACTGAAGCCGTTGGACCAGGAACGGAGTTTGAACTCCAGTTTGCTGCCGTATCCCAATCATTATCAACACTACCGTTCCACATACTTGTAAAAACAGTGACTGTTCTTGTTACCTCTGTCGCTTGATTTCCATTAGTATCGCTTACATTATATGTGATTGTATAGGTTCCTTCTGAGTTTTCATCTACTGGATTTACGGTTACAATATTAGCTGTAATATTTACACCTTCCTCACTAAATGCTATTGCACCAGCATCTGTATAAGTAGATCCCAATTTTATAGCAACATCTTCAGCTCCTATGAGTGTAATACCAGGGTTAAAGCTTCCCACAGGAGTTGAATGCAAACACAAACGATCTATATAGAGATGATTTTTATTATCTGAATAATAGTGAATCGCAACATACTTAGTCCCAACGGGAAGATCATCTTTAGAATATAGATACATATCATTTAAATCTTCTGCCGATTGGGCTATAATTTCTTCGGACCAGGCAAAATCAGTTTCTAAATTATCACCTGTTGTAGACCAACCTACTTTAAAGACCTCTTCTTCATCTGCTTCCGAAGCCAAATAATAAAAAGAAATTTCTTTTTCTATATCCGAGGGGGTAAATGCTGGACTCACCAAGTATTGATCGTAGGAAGTATCTACTTCTTTCGAAGAAAAACGCAAACTATACATTCCGTCTCTCGATGTTACATCTGTTTGAGTTATGTCATTGCTTTGGGTATTGGAGTTTAAAATAGTCCAGCCTGTAGGAGGAAAATCTTCAAAATCTTCAGAAAAATCACAAAATTCTTCTGGAATAACAACTGTTCTTGTTACCTCTATCGCAGCAGTTCCCGCTGAGTTACTTACATTATAAGTAATTGTATAAGTTCCCCAATCGTTTATATTTACTGGGTTGACGATGTTAATGTGATTTGTAATATCTCCGTCTGTACTATCTAAAGCAGTTGCACCTAAATCGAAGTAAGGAGCACCTTTTTGTAAAGAAATAATGGCATCTCCTAATAATGTAATTACAGGTACTGAGTAATTCACAACAGAAACATTTCTTGTTACTTGTGTTGCTTGATTTCCTGCAGCATCGCTAACATCATAGCTAATCGTGTAATTCCCCAGTACGTTTACATCTACAGTACCTGTTGCGACAATACTGGATGTTATATTTCCACCTGTACCGTCTGATGCGGTAGCACCTGCATCGGTATAATCAGTTCCCAATTCTACAAAAACACTGGAACTCCCAAGTAATATGATTACAGGTGGAACTGGATCTGAGGTATCTACTACATTAACCGTTCTTGTTACTTCCTCTGCTATATTTCCTGCTGTATCACTTACGTTATAAGTTACTGTGTAATCCCCCAGGGCGTTTACATTAACAGCGGTTGCATCAATAACGATGTTTTCTGTAATGTTTCCGTCTATATTGTCTGTGGCTGTAGCGCCTAGTTCACTATAAGCAGTTCCTAATTCGATGCTCTGTGGGTTTGCACCTACTAAAGCAATTTCTGGACTCGTTTGATCGGCTGTGACATTTACCGTTCTTGTTATTTGTGTTGCTGCATTTCCTGCAGCATCGCTAACATTATATGTTACTGTATAGCTTCCTACAACACTAGTATCTACTGAGTTTACGATTGTAATATTATTAGTAATATCTCCATCATAGTTGTCTGATGCAGTAGCACCTGCATCTGTGTAGTTTGTTCCTACTTCAATAGTGACTGTAGCGTCTCCTACAAGTGTGATTACAGGAATTGTAGTGTCTTCTACATTTACCGTTCTTGTTACTTGTGCAGCTGAATTCCCTGCTGTATCACTTACGTTATAAGTTACCGTATAGCTTCCTACAACATTAGTATTTACTGAGTTTACGATTGTAATATTGTCAGTAATATTTTCATCATAGTTGTCTGTTGCAGTAGCGCCTGCATCTGTGTAGTTTGTTCCTACTTCAATAGTGACTGTAGCGTCTCCTAAAAGTGCGATTACAGGAATTGTAGTGTCTACAACATTTACCGTTCTTGTTACTTGTGTTGCTTCATTTCCTGCTGTATCACTTACGTTATAAGTTACCGTATAACTTCCTACAATTGCTGTATTTATTGTAGATACTGTTACAATACTTGAAGTCAAATCTCCGTCTGCATTGTCTGTTGCAGTAGCACCTGCATCTGTGTAGTCTGTTCCTACTTCAATAGTGACTGTAGCGTCTCCTACAAGTATGATTATAGGAATAGTAGTGTCTTCGACATTTACAGTTCTTGTTATTTGTGTTGCTGCATTCCCTGCTGTATCACTTACGTTATAAGTTACCGTATAACTTCCTACAATTGCTGTATTTACTGGGTTTACGATTGTAATATTATCAGTAATATTTCCATCATAGTTGTCTGTTGCAGTAGCACCTGCATCTGTGTAAACAGCTCCCACCCATATGGTAACAGTTGCATCTCCCGATAAAGTAATTACTGGAATAGTAGTGTCTTCTACATTTACCGTTCTTGTTACTTGTGCTGCTGCATTCCCTGCTGTATCACTTACGTTATAAGTTACCGTATAGCTTCCTACAACACTAGTATCTACTGAGTTTACGATTGTAATATCATAAGTAATATTTCCTTCATAGGTATCTGTGGCCGTAGCGCCAGCATCTATGTACTCGGTTCCTACTTCAATAGTGACTGTAGCGTCTCCTACAAGTGTGATTACAGGAATTGTAGTGTCTACAACATTTACCGTTCTTGTTACTTGCATTGCTTCATTTCCTGCAGCATCGCTAACATCATAGCTAATCGTGTAATTCCCCAGTACGTTTACATCTGCAGTACCTGTTACGACAATACTGGATGTTATATCTCCGTCTACATTATCTGTTGCAGTAGCACCTGCATCTGTATAGTTTGTTCCTACTTCAATAGTGACTGTAGCGTCTCCTACAAGTGTGATTACAGGAATTGTAGTGTCTACAACATTTACCGTTCTTGTTACTTGTGTTGCTGCATTCCCTGCTGTATCACTTACGTTATAAGTTACTGTATAACTTCCTGCAATTGCTGTATTTACTGTAGATACCGTTACAATACTTGAAGTTAAATCTCCATCAAAGTTATCTGTGGCTGTAGCGCCAGCATCTGTGTACAAGGCTCCCGCCTCAATGGTAACAGTTGCATCTCCCGATAAGGTAATTACTGGAACAGTCGTGTCAACTACATTTACCGTTCTTGTTACTTGTGTTGCTGCATTCCCTGCTGTATCACTTACGTTATAAGTTACTGTGTAACTTCCTATAATTGCTGTATTTACTGTAGATACTGTTACAATACTTGAAGTTAAATCTCCATCAGAGTTATCTATGGCTGTAGCGCCAGCATCTGTATAGTCTGTTCCTACTTCAATAGTGACAGTTACATCTCCCGTTAAAGTAATTACTGGATTCGTTTCATCGCCTGTGACATTTACCGTTCTTGTTACTTGTGTTGCTGCATTTCCTGCAGCATCGTTAACATTATAAGTTACTGTGTATACGCCTACAATAGCTGTATTAACAGTAGACACAGCTACAATATTATTTGTAATTACAGGTCCATCTACATTGTCATCAGCATCAGCACCTGCATCAGTATATGTGGCTCCAACTTCAATGTTCACTATAGGATCTCCTAGTAATGTAATTGTAGGTGGGGTGTTATCTATTATTAGAGTTTCACCAGAGGTAGGATATGTCTCAATGGGCGTCCCTGCAAGGTCTGTTCCAGTTGCCATTCTAAAATATTGATTGCCATTTCCTGAACCTACTGTAAGTGTATATGAATAAGATGTACTATTAATTTTAGTCATATCAGAGGGAGACATTTCGTTTAGTCCTTCAGCATATATTTGTACTACAGGGCTATCTGCCATCTCTTTATTAAAGGCGGCGGTAATGAGAACCTCATCTCCTTGTTTTACGGTGCTACTTACTGCAGTGCCATTGACGGTATAACTAAGTGCAGCTGTAGGAAGAATATCTATAAGAATAGACCCACCCGAGGTAAGTGTTTCTTCAACTACATTTCCTGCAAGGTCTGTTCCGGTAGATACTGAAAAAGTCTGTGTTCCGGTATTTTCTCCAACAGTCCAAACATATTTATAAGTGCTCAAATAATGTTGAACCAAATCGGTAGCTGCAATAGTGTTCGCTCCAGAACCTGAGATTTGTGGTACTGGGCTATTTGCCATTGTTTCAGAGAACGTAACGTAAACGGTTATTACAGATCCAGGAGCTACAGTTGTAACACCTTCCCAATCAATGAGAGCTGTTGGTGAAGAATTGTCTACAAGAATAGATCTTCCTGTCATATAATTGTTTGTAATTTCATTCCCTACAGTATCAGTTCCATATCCTAACCCAAAATCTGTATTTCCTTGGCCAGCGCCTACTGTCCATAAATAAGTATACTCCGTAGTACTCACTTTGGTCATATCAGAAAAAGGAACCGTAGTTGAACCATACCCATTAATTTTTATTCCGTCATCTGAAATGGCTTCATTAAAGGTAGCGGTAATGAGTACCTCATCTCCTTCTGTTACGGCACTTACTTCAGTGCCATCGATAGTATAGACAAGTCCTACCATTGGTTGGGTATTATCTATTATGATACTTGCTCCTGAACTTGGAGTTGGCGTAATAACATTTCCTCCTAGATCTTTTCCTGTCCCTAGGGTGAAGTTTTGTATTCCATCACCAGAGACGGCCCTCCAATTAAAAGTATACTCTGTACTACTTACTTTGGTCATGTTAATAGGGTTAAATGTGTCCATTCCAGTACCTGAGATTTGTACGCTTGGAAAATCTGCCATAGCCTCACTAAAAAGTGCAGTAATAGTAACTACATCATTTTCCTTTGCAGCATTCACACTGCTTTCAGCATTTTGAGGCCCAATGGGAGTTGCTATAGTATAGTTAAATGTTGCTGTGGGTGATATATTGTTCACTACAATAATTGTTGCACCCGAACTAGGCGTGGCGGCAATAACCGTTCCTTCTGAATTTGTTCCTGTTTCTAGTTCAAAATTTTGCACTCCAGAACCAGTAGTAACAGTCCAACTATAAGTATACTCCTTATTATTCACTTTGGTCATGTTACTAGCAGAGATACTATTTACACCAGAACCAGAAATTTGAACGATAGGGCTATCTTCAATTTCTTGATTAAAGGTAGCGGTAATGAGTACCTCATCTCCTTCTGTTACGGAGCTTACAGAAGAGCCATTAATCGTATATACAAGCGATGCTGTATGAGAAGTCATATCATTCAAGGCAACGCTGTTATTGTTTTGTGAAGTGCTGGCTGCATTGTCGCCACTGTCAAAAATAACTCCACTATCTGCGGGAACAACGGTTAGAGTTTCTGTTCCATCTGGAATTCCTGTAAAAGAAACACCTAAGGTATATGTGTTTTCATTACTCGAAATACTTGTTGGTGTTGTGCTTGTTATGGTGGCAGTACCACCAGTAATAGATAAGGTAAAATCGTTAGCCTCTAAGGCTCCAGCAGCTCCAATTGCATTGTAAACCGCTTCATTAAAACTTACTGAAATAGAGCTATTATCGGGAGTTATAGTTGTTTCTGTAATAAAAGGATTTAAAGAAAACCTTTTTACTTCAGGAATATGTTTAGTGCCATCATTACGAACCCATATTGCAGATAATTGATTGTCTCCATCGGATGCAATATCACCCCAGATAGCATCGTAATTAGAATCTGATAAAGTACTAATAGCAGCCCAATTGGATGTAGAAGCGTGATAGGTTCGTGTTTGAATTCTGGTGTTTAACCCATCTGGTCTTTGCCATATTACAGAATAATCACCCCCTTTTCCAGGAGTAATTTTAGACATGTTTGCATTATGCCCACTATTACTCAATGCAACAGGGGTAGTCCATACATTTTTGCTTGGCATCGCCGAACTGTAAATCGTACCTGGATTCGTACCATCGTTAATCCACCAAGTAACTGCTGCAGTACCATCTTCTAAGAAAACTACTCTGTTTTCATTGTGGAAGGTAGCTCCGTTAAAAGCGTCTTTTTCAGTATCAGTTAATTGAACAGCTTCTTCAAGTGTACCATTAAAATTACGGTATCGTACATTTAAAAATCCTGTGCGTGGTTTAGGTGTGCAACATTCTATGTACTTGCTAAATCCTGCTTGCCTCCAATATACAAGAGCATTCCCATCAGCATCTAGTGCTACTTGCGAAAAGCCAGCAGTTGAGTCTGGATTTCCATAACTTTCTAAAGAAGACCAACTGTTGGTTGCTCCATTTCTAAATTTTCCTACCACTTCATACTTAAAAGAATTCACATTCCATTGTTGCCAAGAAACAAGTACGTCACCATTGTTGTTATAAGCAATAGAAGGTAGTTCATTCTTGCTATTGTCAAGACTTAGAACTGTGGCGCTAGACCAGCTACCAGCTAACCGTTCTTTAAAAACAATCTGAGACATATTATTGTCATTTCTCAACCACACGGCAACCGCATTTCCAGAAGCATTCATGCTTACTTTTGCACGAGAATTTCTTAAATCACTGGTCCCTGGATCAGATATAACCAATGAATTTGTCCAAGAAGCATCCTCAACATCTTTAGAAAACACTTTTATTGCGCCTTCAACCCAAGTCTCAGTAATGATGATAACATCACCATTTGAACTCATCGCCATTTCAGAACTATGAAAATCACCGTCAACTCCTTGAATTGTGGTTACTGGCCCCCATACACTATTGTTGTCTCTATAACTGTAACTTAACTGACTACCTGTGTCATTTAGAAAACTAACAGCAGCATAATTATTGTTTTCGTTTTGAGAAGCAACTATTTTTGGAAACGCTTGAGCAGGAAGTGAAGAAAATTCATTTACACCCTCACTCTGCCAATCACTTGCAACACTAAGTGAGGTATCGTGTCCTACGTATCCTGTAGCTGGTGCATTGGATAAAATATACTCGTTAGCAATCAGCCAACTTCTAAAAACTTCAGAACCAATATTACCAAAGGCAGGGGTATTAAAAGTTTGCGGTTTACTTGTTAAATACAAACTAACTGCAGCATCATTTCCATTAATATCAATGAAAGAATCGGTGCTATTACTTCCCCAAGAGCCCATATAATTCGATTCAGCGCCAGAATGATTAAGGGAGGTAAAACCCATAACACTTCCGTCTTGTAAAGGAAGTTCACCATGTGGAGGTGGCCAGCCGTTCCCGGTCCAATGTGGTAAACCTACTACATGGCCAATTTCATGAATGGGTACCATACCTTCATCTACGGAAGACAGGACTAAAGTGGTGCCATTAGTACCCCGTGTACTGCTATTTTGAAATGTAGTACCAGCAACATTTGACACTTCTCGATTTACTTTTACAATTACTATATTTAAATAGTCTTTTTGAGCAACTGGCTGTGTACTTATATCAAATAGTACACCATGAGGATTCTCTGTATTGTAATGGGAAGTATTGTAGGCTTTTGTGATACGGCCTAATTCAAAACCGGGCCAATTAGAAGCATCATATAGCTCATTAAAAGCTGTATTTGATTCTGATATCAGCTCTTCTACTTGTGCCATACCCCATTCTACACCATTTGAGTCTACAGGTAAATTACTAAGGGTAATGTCATTGGTCAAATAAATTATATTAATTTTTACAGCATTTGGATTATTTAATTCAAAATCTTCATAGCTATAATTGAGTACTGATGGATTATGATGAATAGAAGCTCCAGAGCTAGGATCAGGTGTAACTATATTACCTTCTAGATCTTGTCCATTTTCAAAAAGGAAATTTTGGACTCCTGAGCCACTATCAACTGTGTAAGTATAGGTGTACACAGTAGAGGAAACTCTTGTCATACCGCCACTAAAATCTTGAGCACCTTGTCCATCAATCATCATTGTGATATCACTATTAATATCATGATCAAAAGTAGCGGTGAGGGTTACCACATCATTTTCGCGAACATGATCCACAACATTCCCAGCAACTGTATAGACTAAAGAAGCTGTAGGAGAGTTATTTATTAATTTATTTGCGCCAGTGGCAAATGTTCCTTCGGTTATATTTTCTGCAAGGTCTGTTTCGTTAGCTAGAAAGTTTAAACAGTTTTCTGTTAAAGTTAACGCATGTGTTTGGTTGAGAAAAGTGAAGCATAATATTGTAAATATGCTGATGATTTTTTTCATGTGTTCGAAATGAAAGTTTTATAGAATAATAGTCTAAAAAAATATAAATTTAACTTTCTTCTTAGAAAAAAAAGAGGTGAAAGAGGTGTTTGTGACCAACTGCATTTTTCTTATGATAAACCACTCTTTACCCAAGAGTAAAACTGTCAATAAACTTCTTTGTAAAGGTTCTTCCTAACGAAAACTCTTGTTTGTCAATATAAACGAGTTTGGTATTAAACGAACTAATTTTTTCTCTATTTAAAATATAAGACTTATGCGTTTGTACAAAAACAGATGCGGGAATTAACTCACTTAATTTTTTAAAAGTTTGACGTACCAGATATTTTTTATATTTCTGATGCACTTCTATATAATTACCTGCTGCTCTAAAATACAGAATGTCTTTATAAAACAGCTTTTTATGCATTCCATCAATTTTTAAAAATAAGTGATCACTATTTTTATCGGCCAAAAAAGTAATTGTTTCCTCTTTTTCGTTTTCGAAAGCTAAAGCTATTGAAGTGTATAAGTCGGAATTGCTATAGGGCTTTACCACATATCCTTGAGGAGCTGTTTTTATAGCTTTGGTTACTGTTTTAGGATCAGCATGTGAAGTGAGGTAAATAAATGGGATATTAAACTGTTGGTTTACTATTTCTGCTAAATCGATACCGTTTAAACCTCCTTTGATTGTAATGTCGAGCAAAATTAAATCTACTTTATGGGAGTTAAGTATTTCAATAGCATTATCCGCTCTTACAACTATATCGATTACATTATGCCCAAGTTTTTCTATGGTTGTTTTAATGTCCTCTGCTATAATCAAATCATCTTCTACGATTAATATGTTTTTCATAATAACAATTTTTTATGTGGTATTAGCTCATTGAAATTGTGATAGTATATGTAACTCCCTTGTCTTTTTTAGATGTTATTTGTAACTCTCCATCTAGTTGTTTGGTTAAAATTGAAATTAATCTCATTCCTAATGTGTTTTTTTTCTGCACAGTAGTAATATCAAAGCCTTTTCCGTTATCTGACACCCTTAATTCATACGTGTTATTTTTCTTCACAAAAGTTAGTTCAATTTTTAATTTTTTTTGACCAAGGTTATGTTTTAATGTGTTTGTAATTATTTCGTTTAAAATCAAACCCAAAGTAATAGCAAAATCGATATCTATGTTTTCATTTGTGTTTATTTCGAAACAGGTATTGGTACCACTATTGTATGAGGAAATCAAGTTTTCTATTATTTGCGAGCTGTATGTTTGAAATTCAACTTCTGTAAAGGTCTCTTTTTCATACAGTCGCTGGTGTACTAAAGACATGGATTTAATTCTGTCTGTACTTTCTAATAAAATTTGCTTTATTTTTTTATTTTTTAATGTTTTTGACTTTAAACTCAATAAACTAGATACTAACTGTAGATTGTTTTTAACTCGGTGATGCACTTCTTTAAGCAATGTTTCTTTTTCAAGATTACTTGCAGAAAGTTCTTTATTCATTTCTTTGAATTTTTTATTCTTTTTACGAATAAATATTATTGCCACTATAGAGCACATCAACACCAAAAAAATAAAAACAACAATAATCAATCTATCAAATAAAGTTTTCTGCAAGTTCTTTTTTTCGATATTTAAGGCACCTATTTTTTTTTCGTACTCAATTTCTGCCAGCAAATATGCCTGTTTTATTATTGTTTTTGAATTCATTATTATACCACGCAAAGAATCTTCTCTTTTTCGATAATTTAGGGCGGTTTTAAAAAGATGTTGTTTTTCGTAAAGACGTGCTAAATTTTCATATCCAACCAATAAACCGCCTTTGTTTTGAATTTTTTTATAATTTAAGACACCTTGTTTGTTGTAAAATATAGCGCTATCTAATTGTTGTGATTTCTCATAAACATTCGCAATGTCGATGTTGGAGCCTCCAATTTGCCCCCAGTTTTTTAATGCGACTCTTATGTTTTTAGCAATTTTAACCCGCCTTAATGCCTCTTTGTAATTGCCCAATTGCTCGTATACAATACCGCTATTCCCCCACAAAATACCTGCTATAGATTTTGAAATAGGCGAGGAGCTTTGAGTGTGCAAATGCAATCCTTTTTCGTAATTTTCTAAAGATTTTTTGTACATTTTTAAATCTTTATAAACGTTCCCTATATTATTATATAGAGATACAAGGAGCGTAGTATCTTGTAATTTTTCAGCTATTGTAAATGATTTTAAATAACTATTTAATTGCTTGTCGTAATCTGAAGTTTCAGAATATGCATTTCCCAATAATTTTAGAGCTCGAGCTTCTAGCTGTTTATTTTTATATTGTTGCACTAATAATATTGCATCTTTAATTACGGAGATTTCTTTTTCAGTTTCTCCTAAAATATAATAAATGTCTGCTTCAATTTCAGCTATTTTAAATAAATGAACCGTGTCTTTTAATTGGATTGCTATAGCTTTTGCAAGAGTCAATAATTTTTTCCCTTCGATAGGAGATTGGTGTTTTTGTTGACTTGCCAGAGAAATATAGCTTTCTAATTTTTCTGATGCATTTTTACTTGTCGCCAATTTATTGTGAAGACTATCCGTAACTTGTTGTTGGGCGAACATACAACTACAAATCATAGCAAAAATAATAAACAGTGTTTTTTCAACCAATTTTTAAAATTTACAATTGTAAAAATAATATATAAATATTAGTTTTTTTTTTTTTGTGACAAACAACCTATGCATGTGCTAAATGGCTTTCTTGTCTTGTACTTTACTTAGAAAAAGTGTCGTTTATTTTTTAACTAAATTCTACTAAATATTACAATTGTTAAAATAGGAGTCATACCAACATATATAGGGGTCATTAAAGGTTTGTTGTTGGTTTCTTTTGGTCTTTTTGATTCAATCAATAGCTCTGCAATTTTTAGTATAACAAACAGACAAAGTATTGTTAAAAAAACAAAGTAAAATAACAGGGTAGCAGGGATTATAGATCCCTGAGGCTCCAATGTTGCAAATACAATTGCCAGGGCTTTACAGCCCTGGTGTCTAAAAGCAAAAAAATCCAATCAAGCGATAATGCTTGTTGGATTTCTTTAGGTTTTTACCCACAATGCAATTGTGAGTGTCGTGGAGCCCATAGGAGTGAAGTCGAACTATTTTGGGGAGGATTTGGATTCTTTTACAACTTAGTAACTAGTATTTAAATACAAAACTAATATGAAGCCTATTGGATAATTTAGATTAAAAATATTATTTGAGTGACCACAGAAGAAATTATTAAAAACACCTTACTTTAGTTCAAAAAAAGAATTTACGTGGTTTATTTATTTTTTTTTACAAATGAAGAAGGTGTCTCTCCTGTAAATTTCTTAAAAGCAGAATTAAAAGCAGATTTTGATTTAAAACCCGAGTCATATCCTACCGCCTCAATCGTTAAGTTGCTATTATCTTCATCTAATAAAATGTTTTTAGCATGTTCAATTCGATATTCATT
>Ga0233444_10004402_pt1 | contig 13477 bp, 10 predicted proteins | sample SI_124_October20_6_FD_182792 | JGI IMG/M metagenome (GOLD analysis project Ga0233444, IMG submission 182792) | Seawater microbial communities from Saanich Inlet, British Columbia, Canada - SI_124_October2016_10_MG | ecosystem: Environmental > Aquatic > Marine > Inlet | place: Canada: British...
AATTATTGCAAATATTTAAGAATTTAATTTTTTATTTAAACTTAATGACAATTTTTAATTTTAATTTTTTATTAAATATTAGAATATAATTTGTTTTAAATAGTTTTAATGTCTTAAATATTTTAATTTGTATATTTGGTTGTTCAATTAAACCGATGGATAAATCTATTTTAGTAAAAGCTTACAATTTAATATCTCTTTCTCGATCAATGAGTACACTTTTTGAGCGAGAAAAATCCATTACTTCAAAATATGTCCATGCTACATCTAAAGGTCATGAGGTTATTCAAATTGCTGCCGGTATTCAATTAAAAAAAGATGATTTTTTATACCCATATTACAGAGACGATTCTATGCTTTTATCTATTGGTTTAGAGCCATATGACCTGATGCTTCAGCTACTAGCTAAATCTAAAGATCCTTTTTCAGGTGGCAAAACTTATTATTCCCATCCTAGTTTAAATAACCCAGAACTTCCTAAGATACCCCACCAATCTTCTGCAACAGGAATGCAGGCTATACCTGCAACTGGCGCTGCAATGGGATTAAAATATAAAGAGGAAGTTGGTTTATCTAAACATAATGAGGATGCTCCTATTGTAGTTTGTTCCCTTGGAGATGCATCTTGTACTGAGGGTGAAGTATCTGAGGCATTTCAAATGGCGGTTTTAAAAAAACTACCCATAATATATCTTGTTCAGGATAATGAATGGGATATTTCTGCCAAAGCAGAAGAAACAAGAGCTCAGGATATTTCCTATTTCGCTAAAGGGTATAAAGGGCTTAAAGTATTTACTGTAGATGGAACTAATTTTCAAGAATCCTACATTGCTCTACAAGAAGCTCTTAAGATAACTAGAAATAGAAAAGGACCAGTATTAATTCATGCAAAAGTTCCACTTCTAAACCATCATACTTCTGGAGTCAGAATGGAATGGTATAGAGACGATTTAGATGCTCACTTTTCAAGAGACCCTTTACTAATCTTAAAAAAATTATTGATAGAAAATGGTTTTAAAGAATCAGAGCTAAATGATATTTCTTTAAAATCTGAAAAGTTAGTTTTTGAACAGTATAAAAAAGCTTTAGAAGAAAAAGATCCTGAGCCAAACGAACTTTTTAAAAATATTTTTGCCCCAACAACAGTTAAGGCAGAGAAGGGGGAGAGGTCTCCCAAAAATAAGGAGGCAACCGTTATGGTAGATTCTGCATTATTTGCCATTAGAGAATTAATGGATGCAGATAAGAGATGTTTACTTTATGGACAAGATGTTGGTGGGAGATTAGGTGGAGTCTTTAGAGAAGCTGCTACCTTAGCTCAACAATTTGGCAACCACAGAGTGTTTAATACTCCTATTCAAGAAGCTTTTATTGTGGGTAGTACCGCAGGAATGTCTGCTGTTGGGTTAAAGCCAATCGTTGAAGTTCAATTCGCAGATTATATTTGGCCTGGGTTAAACCAATTATTTACAGAAATAAGTAGATCTTATTATTTGTCAAACGGTAAATGGCCTGTAAGTATGATTCTTAGAGTACCTATTGGTGCTTATGGCTCAGGTGGCCCTTATCACTCGTCAAGTATTGAATCTATAGTTACTAATATAATTGGAATAAAGGTGCTTTACCCCTCAACTGGTGCAGATTTGAAAGGACTAATGAAAGCTGCCTACTTAGATCCAAATCCTGTATTAGTTCTGGAACATAAGGGTTTGTATTGGTCTAAAATACCTGGTACAGAAAATGCAAAAACAATTGAACCAGACGAAAATTATATTCTACCAATTGGTAAAGCAAGTAAAGTCATAGAATCTGATGAAAAGTATGAAAATTCTGGAGAATCAGTTGTAATTATAACCTATGGTCGTGGAGTTTATTGGTCCTTGGAAGCAGCAAAATATTTTCCTGGAAAAATAGAGATATTAGACTTAAGAACCTTGTCTCCCTTGGACGAAGACCAAATTTTAAAATCTGTAAAAAAACATGGAAAATCTCTCATAGTTACTGAAGAACCATCCTCTGCTAGTTTTTCACTTGGCATTGCAGGACTTATTCAAGAAAATTGCTTTGAATTTTTAGATGCTCCTGTGAAAATAGTCGGTTCAGAAAATACTCCAGCTATTCCTTTGAATGAAAACTTAGAATTTACTTATTTGCCAAATGCTTCTAAAGTTCAAAAAGCTATATCCACTCTTTTAGAGTACTGATAGCCATCATTTAAATTTTATGTAATAGATTTGTTTAATATTTTTATAACTATGGAATACTTAAATAAAGATTTTTTTGGAAATTCATTTCAGCACTGGATTATTGCTTTTCTAGTATTAATTGGTTCTTTTCTTTTAGTGAAAATATTATACTGGATTTTCTCTTCAGTTTTTAAAAACTTAACTAGTAAAACAAAGACTAATTTAGACGATATCTTAGTCAAAAATTTACAAAAGCCACTTACGAATTTAGTAGTTATTGGTGCTTATTACTTTTCGGTAAGCTATTTACATTTTGATAAAAATATTGAGATAGTACTAGTCAATATTGCTTATTTACTCTTTACAATCACATTAACTTCAATTGTCTCTAAAATAATTGATGCTCTTATTTCAGAAATTATTTTGCCTATTTCTAAGAAATCTGAAAATAGTTTTGACAGCCATTTAATCCCAGTTATTCAGAAAGCTGTAAGAGCTATTATCTGGTCTCTGGGAATAGTAATTGGATTGGATAATATTGGTTTTGATATTACAGCCATGATTGCTGGACTTGGAATTGGTGGATTGGCGCTAGCTTTAGCAGCCCAAGATTCTGTTAAAAATATTTTTGCAGGCATAATGATTTTTTTAGATAAACCTTTTAAAATTAACGATAGAATAAAAATAGATGGGCATGATGGAACAGTGGAAGAAGTGGGTCTTAGAAGTACTAGAATAAGAACATTAGAAGGAAGAATCGTGACAATCCCAAACTGTACTTTTACAGATAATAGTGTGATTAATGTCACCTCACAACCGGCTTTAAAAGTTAAAATTAACTTAGGACTTACTTACGATACAGATGAAGAGCAGATGCAAAAAGCAATAGATATACTACAAGATATTGTAAAAGGGCAAGATGCTATTACCAATGATTATGCTGCAGGTTTCAACGGATTTGGCGATTTTTCTTTAAACATTCTATTTATGTATTATGTTAGGCCAGAATCTCATTGGCTCAATACACAAACTTTGGTGAATAAAGAAGTTTTAAGGAGATTTAATAAAGAAGGGTTGGAATTTGCTTTCCCAACCCAAACTATTTTAAAAAAGGAGATTAATTAATACTAATTAACTCTACTTCAAAGATTAATGTACTGTAGGGACCTATTTGTGGACCAGCTCCTCTTTCTCCATAAGCTAACTCGTAAGGAACATAAAGTTTCCACTTAGATTCTACTGACATAAGCTGTAGTGCCTCCGTCCAACCTTTGATTACTCCTCCAACAGGAAAACTAGCAGGCTCTCCTCTGTCAACAGAACTATCAAAAACTGTCCCATCTATTAATGTGCCGTGGTAGTGAGTTGTTACATTATCCTCAATGGTAGGTTTAGGTCCTGTTCCATCATTGATTACTTCATACTGAAGTCCACTAGCAAGAGTTGTCACACCTTCTCTTTTTCCATTTTCACGCAAGAAATTTATTCCTTCTTCTATAACAGATTCGCTTTGTTTTTGTTGCTTTTTAGAAAAGTAACTTTGGATAATGGCTTGTGCTTGATTATCACTTATTTTAGCTTCTACATCATTTTCTAAGACATCTTTCATTCCAGATTCAAAATTATCTAGGTTAATATCTTCAAATTGTTTTTTAATATTTTCTCCAATATTCACGCCTAGACTGTAGCTTACTGAGTCCAACTCAGTAATTAAATTTGCAGCTTGATTTGGTTTCTCCGTCTTACATGCAATAAACAGTATCAGAGAAGATAGGACTATTATATTTTTCATTTTAATTTATACTTATTAGTTCAACTTCAAAAATTAGGGTAGTAAATGGACCAATTTGTGGGCCAGCTCCTCTTTCTCCATATGCTAAATCATAAGGTACAAACAGTTTCCATTTAGACCCAACAGTCATTAATTGTAATGCTTCTGTCCATCCTTTAATTACACCACTCACTGGAAAACTAGCCGGTTCTCCTCTTTCTACAGAACTATCAAAAACTGTTCCGTCGATTAATGTTCCATGGTAATGCGTAGTAACTTGGTCATTTAATGATGGCTTAGCACCTTCGCCTGTTTTAATTACTTCATATTGCAATCCACTTTCCAAAGTAATGACATTTTCCTTCTTGCTGTTTTCAGCTAGAAAATTTCTACCTTCTTCAACAACAGATTCACTTGCTTTGGCTTGTTGTTTCGTGAAATATTCTTGAATTATTTTTTGCGCATCTGCTCCCGAGATACCAGGCTCTTTATTGTCGTCTAAAACATCTTTTATTGCAGCTTCGAAATTTTTAAGATCAATATCTGGAAATTGGGTTTTTATATTTTCACCAATATTTACCCCTAAGCTATAACTCACAGAGTCTATTTCGTTGTTTAATTTTTGTGCGGACATTTGTATATTTATTGTTAAAATAGCTATAATTAATAATGTAATAAATTTAAATTTTTTCATAATCTGAATAATAATAAAGTAGTTTAGTTTAAATCCATTACTAACCACTTTTCTTTTGTGGTGTTTGAATTTTTTTAGGAATTTGTTTTCTAATTGCAGTATCGCTCTTTTTTGAAATTTGTTTTTTTGGCTTTTTTTCAGACTTATCCACTTTTATAATTTCTTTTTTGGTTTTAGAATCCTCTTTTTCTGACTTTTTAAGCTTTAACTTTTTGGTTTTATGAAGAAGATTGTACCATTGAAAAAGTTTTTTAATATCGGAGTTATAGACTTGTTCTTTGTCATAATTTGGAACAAACTCTTCAAGCTTAGCTCTTAACTTTTCTGTGCTCTCAGAATGATCAATTGTAACTTTGCCATCGTTAGATTCATATATCTTCCTGTAAATATCTGAAAGCAACACTTCTTCTTCATAGGTGTATATGCTTATATCTGACAAAGCACTAATTCTATTAGTATTAAATATTGGAAATCTCTTTTTATCAATGATTGACTCAACAATCACATTATTTTTGGATTTTCCAACTGTGCTGAATAATCCAGATTTTCCAGAAATTGATATGATGTCTTTTAAATCCATAATTTATTTATGCCGCAAATCTAATAATTATTCTATAACTAACTTTAATGGTTTAAAATTTGATTGATTTTTAATTTTCAACCAGTATATACCACTACTTGCACTAATACCATCTAATAGAAATTCGTCTTCGTTGAAAGAGAACGATTTAATAATCTTACCTCTAATATCAAATAACTCTAACTGATAAGGACCTTTACCATCAACAATTTTAACTGTTGTGGATTTAGAAAATGGATTTGGATATACAATGATTTTCAATTTTGAAGAAATTTTTTCCAATATAAAAGAAGGTGTAGATTGACTAACGAAAAAACTTTTTGATGTGTTAAATCCAAAATCAGCTTGACCTTGACTAATTACGTTTCCGTTTAAATCTTCTAAGGTCCAGTTTCCATCTGTTCCATTCCACAACGAAGCACTTAATCCGTCTCCATACACGTCGTTAAGTTCAAAATTATAACATTCATTTTCGTCTAAATAAATATCCTTTATAATTGTTGTGTTTGCTTGATTTCCCCCACCACTAGGATTGCAATCGTAAGGACCCTCGCTGTACCAAATTGAATCCTGACTGTCTTTTACAGTCCAAAATGTTTCCAAACAATAATCGTCTAACAGCAGCTCTAGAGTTAGAGGAGCTGTAGTATTGTCATTTACAGTTAGATAAAGTGTATTTATGCTATCACAACCAAAAACTGTTTGCACTGTATCTGTATAGATTCCTGATGAATCGTATTGAACCCCGTTCCATGTGTAACTTTGACAGGAACTTACACTATCTATATTATCGAAAATGCTGTAAATAGTAAGATTTAATGTGGCAATACTATCGCAGCCTTGGCTTGTTTGTAATGTATCTACGAATATTCCACTTTGCAAATAGGTATTCCCATTCCATAAATAGTGATTGCAGGTGAAAATACTATCTGTGGATTGCTGAGCGGTGCTTAACGAGAGAACCAAAGAAGAAATACTATCACATCCAGAAATCGTTGATAAAGAATCGTAAAAGGTTCCGGATTGAGAATAAGTATTTCCATGCCAAGTAAAAGGTCCGCATGTAGATATAATTTCTTGAGAAAAAGTACTTGGATTTACTGTTAATAGTAAGGTAACTATACTATCACATCCAGAGTTAGTAGCTAAAGTGTCATTGTAAGAACCAGACTGGGTGTAGTTATTACCGTTCCATAAATAATTATCACAGATAATTACAGTTTCATTGGTAGAAATGGAGGAATTAATTGTTAAATTAAGATTAAGTACACTATCACAACCATTAGTTGATTGCAGTGTGTCACTGTAATTACCAGACTGGGAATAATTAGTTCCATTCCAATTATAAGTCCCACATGAGGTAACATTTTGATTAGTTAATGAAGTTTGGCCAATGACTAAGTATAATATTTTAATACTATCGCATCCTGAAGGAACTAAAATAGTATCTGTATAGTTTCCACTTTGAGTATATATGTTTCCATTCCAAGTGTAATTATTACAAGATATAATATTTTCAGAAGATGAAATATAATTAGAAATAGTTAAGTTGAGGGTTAAAATACTATCACATCCATTGACAGTCTGTAAAGTATCTACATAGAATCCTGACTGAGAATATGTATTTCCATTCCAAATGTAGTTGTTACATGTTGAAATATTCTCTTGAGAAGTTTCGTTTTGGTTGATTGTTAAACTAAGTGTTATAATACTATCACAGCCATTTGTAGTTTGCAGCGTGTTAGTGTAAGTACCTGACTGAGAATAAGAAGTTCCATTCCAGTTATAATTATTACAAGCTGTGATATTTTCTTGGGAATTTCCGCTACTGTTTATTATTAAATTTAAGGTGACAATACTATCACAACCAATAGATGTTTGTAAAGTGTCAATATAGCTCCCGGATGAAGAATAATTAATACCATTCCAGACGTAATTGTTACAAGACGTTATATTTTCTTGAGTATTTACTGGAGAACCCACTGTTGTAAATGCAGTTTTAGTTTCTGTATCTGTAATTGCTCCATCACTTACAGTTAGGGAAACATTATATGTTCCAGCGATTGAATAAGTATGGGTTGGGTTTTGTAATGTGGAGGAGTTTCCATCCCCAAAATCCCATGTCCAAGAAGTCGGATTTCCTGTAGAAATATCGCTAAAAGTAATTGAGGTTCCTAAACATACAATGATGTTATTTGCTGTAAAATCGGAATTTAATGAAGCTGCGGCTTGATTAATAACTAATTGATAATCTTCTGCTTGTGAATAGAATGGGTTGTAACAAGGCCCTGTTATTGCATTTGATGCAGGACCTCCAACAGAGCTTAATTCAGTTATAATTCTTAGCCTTAGAGGAGTATTAGCCAATACATTTACACCATCTGTAATCGGTATACTTAGTGTGCCATTTCCAGTAGAAGTAAATGTCCCATTGACTCCACTTATATTTGGAGGATTAGCTCCGGAAAAAACTTCTTCATTGGCATCTAGAAAATCTCCATCGTTATTAAAATCAATATATCCTTTAAAATCATGACCGTTATACCAAGTTGTTAGTTCAAAATTATAAGTACTGTCTTCTTCTAATGAAATTGTTTTAAGACATTCATTGGTGAAATCAAGATAGCCACCATCAATTTGAGTGTATGAGCTAGAGGCAGAAAATTCATTTATAATAGTAAAATTCATTATTCCACCATATCCACCACTTGTTGCAGTTGAAGAACTTTGAGGGATACAACTAGTGTTAGTCAGCGTACCTGAAGTTGAATTTGGAGTTTCATCTCCTTCTGAATATATTAAACTGATTCCTGTAGTAGCTAGCATAGCTCTTGATCTTGTCTTCTGGTCGGATGTTAACCTGTCTTGACAAGAGGCATAAGACATAAAGTTTTTTGCAGTATTATCCCCAAAAGTAGATCCAGTACAATCATTTAAGAGTCCAGATTTACATTGGCTTGTATATCTTTTATGTGGTTCGGTATCTACACATCCATCACTATCCACCCCAATTGTCACATCTCCAGGACAAGCATCACCAATGCCATTGTTATCTGCATCACCATCTCCTTTAAATGTATGGTGAAGATGTAAATAATGTCCAATTTCATGAACAACAGTTGAATTGTCTCTAGGGGCATTAAGATTATATGAGGGCTGTAAATTTGTAGGATCATAACCAAATACTGTAGCCATCATAACAGAACCTTCATATCCAGAACCAGTAAAAAAATTGGCATATCCTTGTATTCCAAAGCCTCCATTGTTGTTTTCTATTTCACTTACAATCCAAATATTAAAATATTCTGTTTCAGGCCATCTGCTTAAGTCTTTTAATACACTTTCGTCAGCTTCTCCACCATCTCCATAATAATCTACTCCACCACTTGAATAATTTGGAACAGCACTAGCATTTATTCTATTTATTCCAGAGTGAGCTATGCAGTTAGGGTCTTGCTGTGCAAGAGCAAATTCAATTTCAAAATCTACAGGACTTCCAGCTGTTTGTCCTCTATAAACATCATTTAAATTGGTAATAGCACTTTGAATTTGAGCATCAGAAATATTAGTGCCAACGCCAAGTAATTCTCCCAAATGCAGAACATGAACAACTACTGGAATGGTGTAAATTGAACTGGATGATCTTAATTGGCTTTGAGACATATACTGAGCTATTTTTTGCTCTGCTTCAACTTCTTTTCTTAAATAATTAGAATCTTGTAAAAGTATATTTCTTAGACGGTCAAATCCACACTTTTCAATTACCAGACTTTGACTATGTAAATTATTAAGTAATATAAATAAATTTACAAGAAGGATGGTGGTGATTTTTTTCATTTTGAAAGTTGAACTATTTACTGTGAAAATAACTACAATTTATCACTATTCAATTATATTTCTAATATACTTTAAACAGATTAGAGTTAAGAAATTACTTTTTTCTAACCAATGCTATATTCTGGAATTTCTTTTATGTAGCTAGCTTTCTGTAATTCTAAATCAATTTCTATACAATAGGTTTTTTTACCATTGGTAAGCACAATAAAATTTGCAGCTAATTTATTTTGATACGATAAAACTTGATCTAAGGTCTTTTGGTCAATTTTTACTTTTGGAGATTTACACTCTATTATAATATGCGGCTTACCTAGCTCATCAAACACCAATAAATCAAATCTTTTATTTCGTCCATTAATAACAATCTTTTTCTCTATTGCGATTAAACTTTTAGGATATTTTTTTATCAAATTTAAATACTTCCAAAATTGTTGTCTTACCAATTCCTCGGGTGTAGATAATATCCATTTTTTTCTAAGCTCGTCAAATAAATATTCTTTCGAATTAACTAACTTAGTTTTTAGTGAAAATGAATTGTCCATATTTTATAAATTTAAAGAATTGAATTTTAAAGAAATCATAAAATCTATTGAAAACAGAACTTTTCTGCCAATTTACTTCCTAAATGGTGAAAACACCTATTTTATAGACAAGATAACAGATAAAATATTAAATTCTGTTCTACAAGAATCTGAAAAAGATTTTAACCAAACTATTTTATACGGAAAGGATGCCAGTATTGATTCTATTATAGATATTTCAAAAAGATATCCAGTTATGGCGTCCCATCAGTTGGTAATTGTTAGGGAAGCCCAACACCTCTCTAGAAGTTTAGGTCAATTGGAGCAATATTTTAAAAATCCTGTTCCAACTACCATTTTGGTTTTCTGTTTTAAGGGAAAAAAAATCGACAAAAGAAAATCAGTTGGGAAACTACTTTCTAAAAGCAATTTTTTGTTTGATTTAGAATTGGTTAAAGATTACCAACTTCCAGATTGGATTCAAAACTGTGCTAAAATTAATAATCTTGCTATTGACCCTCAAGCAATTGTTTTACTTTCTGAATTTTTAGGTAATGATTTGTCAGAAATAGAAAAAAACATACAAAAGCTAAAGTTACTTACTAAAGATTCTCATGTTGTAGATGCTGATATGGTTCAAAAACATATTGGATTTTCTAAAGACTACAATCTTTTTGAATTAACAGACGCTATAGCTGCTATGAATATTCAAAAAGCTGGTTTTATTGCTTATCATTTTGGGAAGAATAGTAAAAATCATCCAATTGTTGTTACCATTGGTCATCTTTATGGCTTCTTCACTAAATTAATGAAATTTCATTTTTACAAAGACAATATGGGAGACAGCCAATTAGCCGGGAAGATTGGAGTTCATCCATTTTTTTTAAAACAATACAAACAAGCATCTAAATTCTACTCCAAATCCAAGTTAGCTAAAATTTTGTCTCAGTTGAGGCACTATGATTTGATGAGTAAAGGAGTTTTTGCCCAAAACACCTCCCACGAGGAAATCTTGAAAGAAATGATTTTTAAAATAATGCATTAAATTTTAATATATGATTGATTTAAGAAGTGATACTGTAACCAAACCATCTAAAGAAATGAAGACTTTCATGATGGATGCTATTCTAGGGGACGATGTTTTTCAAGACGACCCAACGGTTAAAGAACTAGAAGAGAAAACTGCTAATATGTTTGGCCATGAAGCTGGATTGTTTTGCTCTTCTGGAACAATGACTAATCAGATTGCTTTAATGGTTTATTTACGACCTGGAGACGAAGTAATATGTAGCAGTGAAGCCCATATATATAATTATGAAGGAGGAGGAATTGCAAGAAATTCAGGTGCTTCTGCAAGATTAATAAATAGAAATAGTGGCATTGTATATTTAGATGATATAATCGATAATATTAACCCAGATGATATTCATTATCCAGTAACCAATTTAGTAGCTTTGGAAAATACAATTAACAGGGGAGGAGGAATTTGTTATCCAATAACAGAAATAGAGAAAATTTCTAAGTTTTGTAAGACTAAAAATATTCCACTTCATTTAGATGGCGCAAGACTTTTCAACGCTCTGGTCAAAACTGGAGTTAAAGCAAACTACATAGGTTCATTATTTGATTCAATTTCAATTTGTTTTTCCAAAGGATTGGGAGCACCAGTAGGTTCTGTCTTAGTAGGATCTAAAGAGTTTATTCATAAAGCGAGAAGAGTTAGAAAAGTTATTGGCGGGGGAATGAGACAAGTAGGTATGCTGGCTGCAGCTGGAATTTATGCTCTTGAAAATAATATTGAAAGACTTGCTATAGATCACCAGCATGCAGATTTATTAGCCGAAGGGTTGAGAAATTGTACTTGGATTGATAAAGTCATGGAGGTAGAAACCAATATAGTAATTGGCTATATGAAAGAAGGTTCTCACAACTCTAATTTTGCGGAAAAATTACAAAAACTAGGAGTTTCTATTGTTTCGTTTGGTAAAGGAAGAATAAGAATGGTGACTCATTTAGATGTTACAAAAGAAGATATAGATAAGGTAATATCACTACTTAAATTCTAAAATATAATTTGCTGTATTTTCTATAGCTTTTTCGATAGAAATGAATTTATATCCAATTTGTTTTTTTATTTTTTCATTGTTGTAATAATTCTTTTGTGAAGATGTTTTTGCTGTTTCTTTAGTGATTTTTGGACTTTTTCTTGTTATTAAACTTATCAAATATTCTATCCTCCATGCTAAATTCATTAATCCTTTTGAAGCAACATAGGATGGTGGTTTAACATTCAAAGATTTAGAAATGTTCTTAAAAACTGACTCATAGGAAAGATTTTCTGCAACTAAAATATACCTTTCAGAACTGAAGGGTGAATTCATTAGTTCTATAATAGAATTAGAAACATCTCTTACATCCACAAATCCATTTAGTCCTGAAGGGTAAAATGAAAGCCCAGAATTGATTTTTTTAAATAAAGCTGTACTTGATCTATTCCATGTGGATGGGCCAATTATTATTCCTGGATTTATAATTACAGACTGGAGACCTTCTTGAACTCCTCTCCAAACCTCATTTTCTGCTTTGTTTTTAGTTATAGCATAAAAACTATTGTCGTTGCTTTCTACCCAACTATTTACTTCAGAATACTCTCCATTCCCTTTTCTGCCAATAGCAGCTACAGAACTTACGTGGCCTAATTTTTTTACTTTATGTTCTAGACATGCATTTACAATATTTGCAGTTCCTTTAATATTAATGTTAGACATCTTGGATTGATCTCTTTTTAAAAAACTTACAATTGCTGCACTGTGGTAAACATGATCAACTCCCTTTACAGTGTCAAAAACTTGAATTACATCTTCAATATCCACTTCTACCCATTCAATCTTGGTCAGTAATGATTCTTTGTTGTAAAACTTGAAAAGTTTTTTCACGTTTTCAAGTCTAGAGTTTTTAGTAAAAGTTGCTTTCACTTTTTCTCCTTTTGACAAAAGATCTAATAAAATATGCATTCCTACCAACCCTGTGGCGCCAGTGACTAGATTTTTCATTTAAGAACTAATTTTTTAAACCTTTTAATATTAAATTCAATATTTTGATTTTAATTTATGTGAAACAAATATATTTGTTAATTATCAATAATAAGAACTGAAATTGAATTTTGTACAAGAGTTGAAATGGAGAGGTATGATTCACGACATCATGCCAAAAACTGAAGAGTTTATAAAAAAGAATAAAATTTCTGGATATATAGGCTTTGACCCAACTTCAGATTCTCTTCATATTGGTAGTTTGGTACAAATAATGACATTGGTTCTTTTCCAAAAGCATGGACACAAACCATATATTTTAGTTGGTGGTGCAACAGGAATGGTTGGTGATCCTTCTGGAAAATCTAAAGAACGAAACCTTCTTGACGAAAAGGAACTCAATAAAAACATATTAGCTATCCAAAAACAGTTGTCTAAATTTCTTGTTTTTGATGATTCTAAAAATAGCGCTGTAATTGTCAACAATAACGATTGGTTTAAAAACTTTAGTTTTTTGGACTTTATAAGAGACGTTGGTAAACATATTACTGTCAATTATATGATGTCTAAAGATTCTGTAAAAAAACGATTAGAAACTGGAATATCTTTTACAGAATTTAGTTACCAATTGGTACAGGGCTATGATTTTTATTGGCTGTATAAAAACCACAATTGCCTACTTCAACTAGGAGGCTCTGACCAGTGGGGAAATATTGTTACTGGAACGGAACTTATTCGAAGAATTGATGGAGGTTCAGCCTTTGCAATAACAACGCCATTAGTTCAAAAAGCAGATGGTACTAAGTTTGGCAAGACAGAATCTGGAAATATTTGGTTGGATGCTAAAAAAACTTCT
>Ga0233444_10004411_pt1 | contig 13454 bp, 9 predicted proteins | sample SI_124_October20_6_FD_182792 | JGI IMG/M metagenome (GOLD analysis project Ga0233444, IMG submission 182792) | Seawater microbial communities from Saanich Inlet, British Columbia, Canada - SI_124_October2016_10_MG | ecosystem: Environmental > Aquatic > Marine > Inlet | place: Canada: British...
GTTGTTTAACAAAACTATAAAAAGACTAAACAAAACCACAACATCATGCAGTTTTTTTGCTAGTTTATTGTCATTCTAAATAACAAAACTAATATAAATATGAAATTCTTTCTTCAGGATAAAAGAGATTATTCTTTAATAATACTATGCGTATTAACACTGTTGTTGGAACGTATATTTACGATGTATAGGCCTTTTGGGTAGCTACTCAAATCTATCTTTTTCTCGCTTGTTGATTGAAGTAATTTTCCAGTTATATCATAAACCATTGTAAGAGATTTTCCTGTAATTCCACTAAGGAATACAAAGTCAAAAGTAGGATTTGGATAAATTAAATAACTTGTATTTAAAGTGTTAATATTTGTAGATGGATCAGTTACTATTACACTTCCAACCATCCCATTGGCAGCATGACTTCCCACAGAGCAATCGTAGTTATAGGTTCCAGCTACGGTAAATTTGAAAGCAAAAATAATAGCTCCAGCAGTATTGGTTGAGGGAGAGTCAAAAGTAACAGGATTACTGAAAGACTGGTTGGTGATGGAGTTGATATTTCCATTCACATCGTGTAGACCACCATCATTTATCCAAATAACAGAATCACCTACTTGAACTGTTAAGTTGGTAGGTGTATAATAATAGCTTCCAGTATTGACAGTATGGGTGGTTTGGGCGCTGAAGTTAAAAAAGCAAAGAGCTATTAAAAGTGAAGAAATAATTTTTTTCATAGAAATAATTTTTAGGTCATTAGTTTAAATAATGATGAAGTAAATTTACCATCTTTTTAAATATAGTGAAGATTGTTAAACGATTTTCATCTTTTTTAGAAGAAAAGAAGCATTCATATTCTCACAAACTCCTTTTTTAAATAAATAATCAAAATGAAGTTCATTGTTTGAAATATCAGCATCAAAAAAGAAGTTTTTAATTTCTTCAAAATCTTTTTCTAATTCACACAGACTAACATCATGAGTAGCAATAATGCCTGTGGATTTAGATTGCACTAATTTCTGTAAAAATTTCTTTGATCCTACAGCCTTATCTTTACTATTGGTTCCTTTTAATATTTCGTCTAGTACTATAAAATAATCATCCGTTTGAATTGTTTCAACAATTAATTTTAGTCTTTTTAGTTCGGAGTAAAAATAAGATTCATTTTCTGCCAAAGAATCGGATGTTCGCATGCTGGTAATTAATTTTACAGGGCTGTATTTGAACAAATTTGCACAAACAGGCAGTCCGATATTGGCCATAACAATAGACAATGAGATGGTTCTTAAAAAGGTGCTCTTCCCAGCCATATTAGCGCCGGTAACAATTAAAAAAGAATTTTTATCTATTTCAAAATCATTATCTATTCGATTTTCAGAGTTTAACAGCGGATGGCCCAGTTTTTTAGAGCTTATAACATTAGCCTTTTTTACAATTTCAGGAAAAACATAATTAGGATGATTGAAACAAAAATTGGCCAATGAATTTTTAGCGTCAAAAAAAGTAATTACCTCTAGCGATTGCTTTATGGTGTGGCTATATAGGGTTATCCATTTTTCAACTTTAATAGCACATTTTATTTCCCAAAGAAAAAATGCATTTCCAAGACTTGCGATTAGTAAATTATTTCTTTGATCGAAGGCATCTAGTGCTTTTGAAAATTCGTTAAAAATAGAAGATGCCTTTTTGTTTTCAGACTGAATTTCCTTTTGTTTTTCTTTTAAAATATCTGAGGAAAAGTTGGTATTTTCTATTTCTTGTAAGACTAGATAATATTGTCTGAAGGTGTCTTTTGCTTTGGAAGCATTGGTATATAACCTTTGTGTTTTTTTTAAAAACAGACTGGTTACAATTAGCCCTAAAAAAAACCAAATAACCAGCGCATTGAATGGAAGAATTTCAAAAAATGTGAGTACAATAAATAAGATACTAATTGCAGAAAATAAAATAGGGAAGAATAAGGCTATTTTAGAAAAAACATTTTTGTAATTTTTAAAAAAGCCAATGATTTTTTTAGCATGAATTTCAGTTTTCACCATAGAGATTAAGGCAGAGAAATGTTGTCTCCATTTTACTTTTTCTGACAATTCTTTGATGGCTTCTTGCTTTTGGTAAATTGATAAAGTTTGGTTTTCGGTCATTAGTTTGGCCAACTTCCTGCATCCTTCAGAAGAAGCTGTCCTATTGAGGTATTGAAAAAATGAGTTTTCTCCAAACAAATCAATATCGTGACTAAAATGATGATCGCTATCCAAATACTCATTTCCTTTTGGAAGAAAAGAAAAATCGCCATTAAGTACAGCAATTTCGGTTTGGTTAATTTCAATTTTGCAGTTAAGTAGGTTTTTTTCTAATTTTTCATTAGAATATTTCACTACTAAAAAATAAAAGCTACTTCCACCGACGATTAAAATTACTGTAGTTATTAAAGTATTTTCAAACAATAAATAAATAGAAACTACTGTAAGAATAAAAACTGTAAGTCGTAATAGGCTAAGTATTTTTAGATTTTTTTTAACTTTTAAAAGCTTATTTTTCAGCTGTTTTTCTTCAGAATTATAAAAACTCAATAAATTTTTCATTTACTAAATATCTCTAGTACGGTTGGCGGATTAAATTTCAGCTATTTCATTTTTTAGTTGCTCTATCCACTTCTCTAGTCTCCCTAGGGTAAGTTCATCTTCGTTGTCTTGGTCTAGTGGAAGCCCATAAAAATAATCTTTATTTATTAAAGCTTTAGATTCTGAAAAACTATAATTATCTCTGGGCCAATTACCTATAACTTTTCCCCCATTTTTCAGAACAACTTTTGCCAATATTCCTATGCCGTCTACAAAATATTCATCGTACCCTATTTGGTCACCAAGTCCAAAAATTGCAATTGTTTTTCCGGTAAAGTCTATTTGTTTAAAATCATCGAAGTAATCTTCCCAATCACTTTGCAATACCCCATCATACCATGTTGGAACTCCCAAAATAAAAAGGGAATTATCCATCCAGTCTTTCTCAACTAGTTTATGAACTTCGGTTACCTCTAGGTCAAAAGAATTGAGTAAATACAATAAATAATTCTCTACTACAAAATCTGTATTACCTGTGTCTGAGCCAAATATCAATTTTAATTTCATAGAAATAGTTGGTATAATTTTTCTTATGCTGTAAATGTAATATTATACTATAAATACCCTTAAAATGTCTATTGGTAAAATAATTCAAGAGTTTTTTTAAATAATTTTTTTCTGTTAATCATTTAAATTTTGAATATCAAATATTCTTATATTTAAAATAGAATTTTATAATCTAAATAAAATGTATTTTAATAAACTCTTGGATAGTAAAGATTATGAAATCTCTTCATACGTAAAGAAATACTTTTTAGTCAACTCTATTTATCCTATAAAACTTCATGTTGGTTGTGATAGTCAAAATATTTCCAATCATACCAATTATGCTACCGCCGTACTTTTTCATATTGGCAATACTGGCTGCCATTTTTTATACCACAAAGAGAGACTCCCTAAAATTCAGGACATGTGGACCAAGCTGTGGGGAGAAACCACTAGATCCGTGGATGTTGCCATTTATTTAAAAGATAGAGGAATAATAGTAGATTCTATAGATTTAGATTTTAACAGTGATCAAAGTCATCAATCTCACAAGTTGGTCTCAGCATCTGTAGGTTATGTAGAATCAATGGGGTTTGTTGCCAACGTTAAGCCCACCATTCTACCAGCAATTTCTGCAGCAGATATGCTGTGCTAAAGCTAGGATTTTTTAATAATTTTAAGTTCCTCTACACGATTTGCAGTAAATACTTTTAAGAAATAAATTCCATTATTTAAAGATTTTAAATCTAGAACATTTTTACTAGTGTTAATCACTAACTTTCCATATAAGTCAAAAACCATTACTTGCTTTATTTTATGTCCATTTAAACTTCTTACAGTAAGGAAATCATTGGTTGGATTAGGATAAACATCAATGGTGTTTTTTAGCGAATTATTTATGCCATCGTTAGCAACAATGTCAAATCTAAACCAGTTTAAATTAAATTCTTGATTAGTAATTAGTATTCGTATATGGTGAATTCCTTTGTTTAGCCAGAATACTTCAGAAGTATTTGTCGTCTGCCAAGTCTGCCATCCACCAGTAGCTGTAAAATTTACTTGGTTTAAAATACTGCTGTTTCCTAAGCTGTCAATTAATTGCATTTCAAGACTTCCGTTTTGACCATCAGAAGCATTTCTATAACTCACCTGGAAACTTCCAGAAAATTTAGCGTTAACATAATAATCTATATAATCTCCAGCATGTAAGTAGCCAATATTTTCTCCTCCTCCTACATCTGTACATCCCTCTACGCCAATTCCATCTTCAAAAAAGTAATTCTCAGCTTCAATTACTCCTGGGATACAGTTATAACTACAAGACAATCCATTTGCTACATCCTCGTAAGAAAAAGTAGATTGAATGGTGCCATCCAATGCATAGATTTGACTTCCTGAGTAGGAGACATCAATTTTGGTTGGAGATGAATTTGCAGAAGACCAACCTTCAATAGCCCAACTTAACTGCAAATTAAGTATTCTTGGATGGGCTGGATCATACTGAATACTATTGATGGATATGCTACTAGTAGAATCAATGTGAAGAGTAAAATCAGAATTAGGATTATTTAAAAGACTTGCCGGAATGGATGAAAAGTCAATTGGCTTACTCATTAAAATCTCAACACTGTACATGTCTAATGTTTTAGCAGAAATAAATCTAGAATTAATATCCTGAATATTTCCTGTTCTAACAAACTCAAAAGAATTTACATTAATCTCCCCTCCATCACAATGCAATCTAATTTTATGATGACCAGAGTCCAATAGGACATTAGCTATAGTTGCAGTATTCCAAAAGCTCCAATTATTAGTATTTGTTAAAGGAGTAGATGGAGTAAATAAAGTATCATTCACAGAAAAACTTACTTTGGAATTGCTATTATTTGCAGAATATCTAAAGTTAATATCATAAATCCCGGAAGAATCCACTTCTACTTCATATTGTAAAAATTCTCCTTCTTCAAACCAACCAACTTGGTAACCATTGTGAAAAAAGTATACATCGTTACATTCACTTATATCAGCTCCATCGTTTCTGTACGACCAACCCTCATTCCAAGCAGTGTAAACACCAGTAGTTACATGAAAATCAGAAACAATATTGTCGTGATATGCTTCTCCAACTACACCCATGTCAAAGTCCGGGGCAAATATTCTTCCAGGTATTTTACCTACGCTATCAAAAGGCCTAGTTTCGTTAGAATATACTTGTCTAAACATAGCGTCTATAACATCTTCTTGGTAAGTACAGTTTTCTAACTTTAAGTCTTCTGTCAATTGAAATAAGGTATTAATTACAGTTGCTGTTGAAGGAGGATTATTTCCAGAATCCCAATAATTTAACAAGTTTTCGTAGTCCACTGTTTTTGTAATTGACATAGGACAAGAAATAGACTCTAATTTTTTCATAGGCCACCATGCCCAACCCAAATCATAATCCTCAAAAAGTCTTATGGCATTTCTAAACCAAGTATTGGAGTTCTCTCCAGATTCTCCAAACCAAACGGGGACATTCCAACTGTTTCTAATATCTAACGCCCACTGTATATCTGCTTGAAAGTTTTTAGACCAATACTTATGAGGACTGTAAACCATGTTGTTATCCCATGGAGGAGTCAGTCCACTAAAATCATTTGCATACCAATTTCCTTCAATAAATATGATATGGTTAGTATCTACCGCTCTAACACTGTCGGTAAGTTGGGTATAAAAATTTCTTAACTCATTAGTCCCTAAATTCCAGTTGGTTTCGTTTAGAAAATCATAGCCAGCAATTGCAGGTTCGTTCACATAATGTTCAGCTATTTTCTTCCAAAGCGACATAGTTTTATGTTGGTTGTTAACATCTTCCCACAGAGATGGGTAAGTAGGATTATAATCACTAATTCCCGAATTTCCCCCTTGACCACCAGGAGCTGCGTGTAGGTCTAGAACTACATACATGTTATTTTGCTTGCACCAAGAAACCAAACTATCTGTCATTTCAAAGCCTTTAGTTAGCCAAGTATTCTGACCAAGAATAGGCTCTTGTTGAATAGATAAAGTAAAAAGATTGTAATGCATAGGAAGTCTAATTGCATTAAATCCCCAAGAGGCTAGAGAATCGATGTCAATTTTTCTCGCATGATTGGCATACCAGTTCTCTAAAAAAATTTCTTTTTCGGCTGTCCCAACCAATTGTTCTATTTTTTCTTCTAGTTCCCATTGGGCTGAGGCTACACCTGCAGCCTGCAATTGATAAGGCTCTATCAGCATCCACCCACCAAGATTCATTGTTTTTAGGATAACAGAGTCACCATTGGCATTGACGATAGCTCTTCCGTTGGTGTGTAATAAGGTTTGCCCACTAACATTGACTCCAATGAGTAATGCAATTACATTAAGAAAAAATTTCATGTAGGAATATATTAAAATCCTTTAATAGCAAGGGTTTTGTTCAATGGCACCATTTGAAGCACTAATATCCCCAGCAGGTATTGGTAATAATTCACTACAACCAGTAACAAAGTTATTCTTACCATAAGTCTGACCATTATCGTCAAAATTTTGAAATACAGTAGCTGCATCTCCCCACCTTACTAAATCGTAAAAACGTTCGCTTTCTAATCCAAATTCTACCCTTCTTTCATGGTAAATACTTGCCCTTAATGGATCGTGGCCAAGTAGAGAAGTTTCCTTATATGTAGAAATTATGGCTGCATTTACATCATAATCCCCTAGTCCTGCTCTATTTCTTACAAGATTTAAAGAATTTTCAGCAGCTCCGTTATCCCCAATCTCCATAGAAGCTTCCGCATGCATTAATAACACATCTGCATATCTTAAGAAAATATAATCTAGATTTCCATTACAGTCTGCTGTAACTGGTCTTTCACTATCGGGAATCAAGTATTTTTGTCCCATAAATCCAGTTGGAGGATTCCAACTTCCTCCTGTGAAGTCATGTGGAGCACCACCAAAAATTCCAGGAATGGATTCACCATCTTCAACAATGGTAGCATCGTATCTACTGTCACCAGGTTCAAAAGCATTGACAAAATCAACAGTTGGACATCTAAATCCATATCCCCATCCCATATCTCTATCTCCAAACCAAATACTCAACCAAGAACCTTCATGCTCTCCCCAGTTTCCATCAGGATCCTCTACCATATGTAAAGAATAGACTACTTCTTGCCCCCATTGTTTTGCAGAACTAAAAATATCTCCGTAGTTAGGTTCTAGTCCGTACAACCCTGAATTTACAACTGCTTCACATTGAGCTTTTGCTTGTGCCCATTTTTCTTGATACAAATAAGCTTTTGCTAAAAGCCCATCTGCTGCCCCTTTAGTAGCCCTTCCTTGTTCTGCCAAAGGAATAGTTGCAGGTAAGTTTTGAGATGCAAATAATAAATCTGCCTCTACCTGTGCATAGACTTCATCTGGTGTTGCTCTAACATTAGAAAGGTCTGAACCATGAGTAGTTCCATCGTCTTCAGCAGATGTGTAGAGCATTACACCTCCAAAGTTTCTTACCAATCTAAAATAGCAATAGCCTCTAAGAAATCTGCATTCAGCAATAAATCTGTTTCTCAAATTCAAATCCATAGGAATATTATATTCACCACTTGCATCCTGTTCTATCATAATATCTATGGCAAAACTGGCTCTTGCTATCATTCTATATAAATCACCCCATATCCAAGACGGAACATCTGTATTTGGAGTCGCATTAAAATTCATACAGTCATACATTCCTTGCTGGTCCCCTGGACTTTCTCCGCCTTTAACAGCATCATCCGACATAACAGATCCTACTGCCCACAAAGAGACAACATTCATTCTCCAAGCTTGAACATCGTATGCTGCAATTACCGCTTCATATGCGCTACCTGCATCTACAAAATAGGGCTTGTTGTTATTTCCAGGCTGCTCTAGTTCTAACCATTCTTTACTGCAAGAGGCACTAGCAAATACAATAATCAAGCATAAAAGTTTTTTAAAGTTTTTCATAGTTATTTAATTAAAATGATGCGTTAATTCCAAAATTTAATGTTTTAGGAATGGTATAATTCCCTAGGTCTGCTTTCTGAACAAAAACTCCCCAGGTACTACCTAGCTCGGGATCTCTTCCGGAATATTTTGTGATCGTAAAGTAGTTTTGAAGAGCTACATAAAATCTTAATTTTTCTATGTTAACTTTTCTAGAAACATTTTTAGGGATGGTATATCCTAAAGAAATATTTTTAAATCTTAAAAAAGAGCCATCTTCAATAAACCTATCAGATGATCTTGAATAATTATTTTGTCTGTCCCCACCCAATTGTGCAATAGTTGCCGTAGTGTTGTCCGGTCTCCAAGCATCGGTTAGCATATAACTTGACATATTGGTTTGCTCATAAGGGGTTTCGGTAAATACTTTAACAGTATTAAAAAGCTCATTTCCATAACTCCAATACATAAATATATTGAAGTCAAAACCTTTGTAGGAAATATCTCCAGTGACACCCATAGTAAAGTCTGGGTAAGGCGATCCAATTTTAACTTTATCTTCCTCATTCAGTTGACCATCACCATTTTGGTCAACATATCTGTAATCCCCAGGCCCAACAGTTGATCCGTAAGTAAGTTGTGTAACTCCATTGTCGTCTACATAAGTTAATGCATCTACTTCATCTTGAGATTGGAAAATCCCATCGGATTCATAACCCCAAAATTCACCAACTTGACTACCTACAATAGTTCTAGTGTAGTATTCCATAGCATGAAAACTTCCACCTTGTATCACAAAGGAGTCATCTCCCAATAATTTGGTAATTTTGTTAGACACTCTACTTATATTAGTAGAGATGGAATAATTTAATTCACCTTCCATTTTTTGATAGCTTAATGAGAAGTCGAAACCTTTATTTTCCATAGATCCAATATTGGTATTTGCAGCTCCACCAACACCCCACGCAGAAAGAATATTAGGATTTCCCATGATCATATCAGATGTAGTTTTAACGTAGTATTCTGCAGTTACCCATAATTTGTTGTTGAAAAACCCTGCGTCAAGAGCTAAGTTGGTCATTCCTATAGTTTCCCATCTTAAGTATGGATTTGGGACATAGTCTACAGTAGATCCAGATATTTGAGTTTGCGTTCCATCAGGTCCAAAAATCACAGCGCTACTGTTAATAGATGTAGTGCCATTATAAGCAAAATCTCCAGCTGGTTCACTATTGCCTATTTCTCCATAACCTCCTCTAAACTTTAAAAAACTTATAAAATCTAAGCCACTATTCTCCTTTAGACTTTTAAAGAACTTCTCGTTATGAATTTTCCATCCAGCAGAAAAACCGGGAAAAATACCAAACTTTTCCGCAGAGCCAAATCTTGAAGAACCATCTCTTCTAAGAGTCCCTGTAAAAAAGTAAAGATCGTTGTATTCGTAATTTAACCTTCCAAATACGGAAGCATATCTTCTGTAGCTAAATCCACTGTAGCCTTCGTTGTAAGCAGTATTGATAGTCCCAGTATTACTTAAAAGCATATTTTGGGTTACTTCATTATTAACAGACCCTCCTAAATAAGATTTGCTAAAACCATAATTTCTATTGTCCCAATCATATGCAGAAGTTCCTCCCAATAAAGATATTGTATGGTTCCCAAAACTTTTATCAATTTGAACAGTGTTTTCCCAGTTCCAAGAAAACCATTTGTTATAATTATTCCCCAATCCATCAATGTCGTTTTTGTCAGTAGCATCTATATAAAAAACAGGATTGTAGTACCAACCATTTTGTACGGAATAGTCACACCCAATGATGCTTTTAAATTTTAGCCATTCAAATGGTTTAAATTCAATATAATTATTAGTTAAGAGCTTATCTGTCCAAGTCATCCCATACTGAGTGCCATTTCTGTATAGGGCTGCCATCGGGTTTCCAGTATTTCCTCTTGGAGTATTCATCCATGCCAAGGAATCAGTAGCACTGTAAAACTCATGATCGGTTGGAACTAAAGACAAGGTATCAGGAAAAGTAGTGTAAGGTGTTGTTGGAGTAATGGTAGGGTCCATGGACATAGCAGCTAATAAAATACTATTTTCTGGTCTGTCTCCATTGAAAGAGGTTCCTTTTCCACCATCTCGAACCAAACTCATGCTAGTTCCAACTTTTATTTTTTTAGAAAGCTCAAAGTCTAAATTATTTCTAAAAGAATATCTTTTGTAAAAAGTAGATGGCACCACTCCTTTTTCATCAAAATAATCCAAAGATACAGAGTAAGTTGCTTTTTCAGACCCACCAGAAATATTAATATGAGCATTGTACATAGATCCGCCTGGGAAAAGTAAATTTTGCCAGTCAGTGCCATTTCCCAATGCATCGGGATCCGCAAAATCAGCATCAGGTGTTTCGCCCCTTACTGCATCCGCATAATTAAATGCTGTAGCATTATCACGAGCATTCATCATATCCATTTTTTTAATTAGAGACTGTACTCCATAATAGGTGTCAAAAGTTACTTTAGGCTTACCCTTTTGGCCTCTTTTGGTAGTTATTAATATTACTCCTCCTGCAGCTCTAGCTCCATAAATAGCTGCCGCGGATGCATCTTTCAAAATATCAATAGTGGCAATATCTTGGGGGGCAATAGCATTAACAGCAGCCCCGTCTAAGGGCATTCCATCTACAACATATAAAACAGGTGATCCATTAATAGAACCTAGCCCTCTTATTCTAACTTCAGTATTAGATCCAGGAGCTCCATTGCTATTTACAACTTCAACTCCAGCTGCTCTTCCTTGAAGGGCATCTGCTGCGCCAGCAACAGCTGTTTGCATAATCTGTTTGGAGTCTACCTGAACAATGGATCCTGTGACATCTTCGGATTCCTGAGAACCATATCCCACTACTACCATTTCTTTAAGAGTTTCGTTTTTTAGAAAAAATTCAAAACTTCCTGACCCTTCTACCAAAACTTCTTTGTTTACATACCCAACCATTTTAATTACTAAAAGTTGGTCTTTTTCTGCCTCAATAGAGAATTTACCGTCTATATCGGATGTAGTTCCTTTTTCTGTTCCTTTGACCTGAACTGTCGCAAATGGAATTCCCAAGGAAGTTGCTTCATCAATAATTTTCCCATTTATTTTAGTTGTCTGGCCAACAAATTGTAAGCTTGATAAAACCAATAACGAGAGTAATAATTTCTTATACATATTTTTTTTTTAAAAACTTAGTTACCTTTTGTTAATAGTGTCAAATATAAAGATTTTAATTAAAAAGGTACTACATTATTGTATTAAATACACAAAGCAATATATTTAATAAACATTGCGTATTTTATTTGAAACAGATGTTGCTTGGGATGCTTCAATGGCTGAAAAGAGAATAGGAACTCAAAAATGGGTTGCTATGTATAATTAAGGTTTAGAGGCATGGTGTACTTGGAAAATGTACGATTATCCAGCAATGGACACTGCAGCTCAGGCTGGTACAATTACTCCAAGAAGGTATAATTATAGTGTAGATGAATATTTAGTTAATTCTACAAATGTTTCTGCTGCTAACGGCGGAAGTGATTTAACTACTGATAAAGTATTTTGGGATGTTGATTAATAATCAATCTTAAATTTAACTTTTATAAAAGCCCTTTTTAGGGGCTTTTTTTATTTCTTTTCTTTAAGAACATATCTTAAAGTAGATCTACTTCTTTGCTGAATTAATATTTCCTGATTTTGAAACAACTCTGGAATATCTAAGTTTTTAAAATGTCTAATGGTAAGAAGGTTTACTTTTTCATTGTATTTTAAAGTATATTTTTTTTGAATTTCTAAAATCAGAACTGGCAACTCGGAAGGAGCAATTATTCCACATACAGAAAAGCTTAGTGCTGAATTTTGCATTAGATGAACCCTTAACCCAGTTTTTGAAAAAATAGAAAAAATATCACTGATGTGTTCTTCAAAAATAAAGGAATAGTCCTTAGAACTTATGGAAAGTAGTATTTGATTTGGTTTATAGATAACAGAGGTAATACTTTTGTCATCTTTTCCCAATTTACTAATAGAGCTTCCTTCGTGTTCTTTCTTGATGAAAGACCTTATTGTAAGAGGAATATTTTTGTTTTCAAGTGGTTTTACCGTATTAGGGTGAATTACCGAGGCTCCCAAATAAGAAAGTTCAATAGCTTCTTTAAAAGAAATTTTCTTAAGAATTTGTGTTTTATCAAACCATTTTGGATCTGCATTTAATAACCCATCCACATCTTTCCAAATTATTACTTCTTCGACATCCATTGACCAAGCAAAAATAGCAGCAGAAAAATCACTTCCTTCTCTTCCTAAAGTAGTAGTTACTCCATTTAGATTAGAACCAATAAACCCTTGTGTGAGGTATGTTTTATTTTTACTGAGATTGGAACTAATTTTTCTTTTAGTTTCCTCCCAATTAACTCTAGAATCTGTAGCATTATTAGAAGTTTTTATAAACTCTCTAGCGTCTATCCACTTATTTTCAACGTCTTCTTTATTTAAATAACTTGAAATAATTAAAGTGGAGAAAAGCTCTCCAAAAGAAACAATTTTAGAGTAACTTATATTGTTTTCTTGTTTTGTTTTAGATCCAATATAATCAACTAATTCTAGGGTTAAATCATTAAATAACTTTAGAAAATCAGAATTACTATTTAATTCCAAATCCTCAATAATAGCCTTGTGAAATTTTATTATTTCTTTAGCTATCTTAGTAGATTTAAGGATTTTATTTTCTAAATAGTTTTTCCAGACTAGTTCTAATTTATTGGTGGTTTTGTCAATTGCAGAAATAACAATTACTAAATTTTCTTTGTAAGAAGACACTATCTCTTTAAGGTTGTAGATAGCCTTTGGGTTTTTTACAGATGCACCGCCAAATTTAAAAACTCTACTCAATTTTTTATAAATTAAATACTAAAGCTAATATATTCTATTATAGTTTATGCTGTAAAAAATAATTTCTCCACTTTTACATCAAATACACTGCAATATTAGATATTTGTAAAAAATAGTAGATGAAGAACAAAACAGTTGGAGAATTTATAGTAGAATCGCAGAACAATTTTCCTGGATCTACAGGTGAATTATCTAAAATTTTAAGCGCTGTTAAGTTGGCCTCTAAAATAGTTAGTCATCAAATAAATAAAGCGGGATTAGCAAAAGAAATTTTAGGATCTTCAGGAAGAGAAAATATTCAAGGAGAAGACCAACAAAAATTAGATGTCTTTGCCAATGATTCCTTTATAAACGCATTATCCGCAAGAGGTGTAATATGTGGTGTTGCTTCCGAAGAAAACGATTCTTTTGTTGCTTTTAAAAACAACGTTAATAACGATGCTAAGTATGTTGTA
>Ga0233444_10004415_pt1 | contig 13446 bp, 9 predicted proteins | sample SI_124_October20_6_FD_182792 | JGI IMG/M metagenome (GOLD analysis project Ga0233444, IMG submission 182792) | Seawater microbial communities from Saanich Inlet, British Columbia, Canada - SI_124_October2016_10_MG | ecosystem: Environmental > Aquatic > Marine > Inlet | place: Canada: British...
ACATATTCTGCGAGATTAAAAGCATGTGTTCCTATATCTCCCATGGCGCCTACTTTACCCGATTTTGTTGGGTCAGTACGCCATGCTGCTTGGGTATGGTTCTCGCCTTCTAAAAAGGTCGATAACCAGCCTTGCGGGTATTCTACATATATCTTTCTGACCGTTCCTAACGCCCCAGAGGCAATCTGGTGTTTGGCCTCTTTTATCATGGGATACCCCGTGTAGGTATGGGTCAAGCAAAACAGTCTTTTGGAACTTTTTGCCGCCGCCTCCATCGCCAATGCCTCTTCCATTGACGTACACAGGGGCTTGTCTAAAACAACATGAAATCCGGATTCAACCGCCGCAATCGTAGGCGCTGCATGCACATGGTTGGGTGTCGTAATCATGATGACTTGAACCCGTTGGTCTTCCGGCAGCGCTAATTCACCTTCCAGCATCTCCGCCCAGCTGGGATAGGCACGCTCTTGTGCAATGCCCAGTTTACGCGCCGTCTCCAAACACTTCTCTGGCTTGGAAGAAAATGCTCCTGCGACCAATTCATAATCGCCATCCATCCGGGCAGCAATGCGGTGCACTGCACCAATAAAACTCCCTGGTCCTCCGCCAATCATGGCTGCACGTAATTTTTGACTCATGTTGCTCCGGTGTTGTAATTGATTCCCAAAGTAGTGGAAAATGTCGAATTGGCCTTTGGTGGGGGGCTAAGAATTCGTCCAATAGCGTTGTATTATCAGCTTCCGTTTCTTCCATATCTCAGGATAAAATGTATTTTAGACACTTCCTGAACACAAAATGAAAAATATATGAGCGCAACCGCCACAAATCGCAGCGCACTTTTCATCGCCAGTTGTGCGAGTTTACTAGTCACTAGTTTGAGTTTCGGCATCCGCGCAGGGATTTTGAACGATCTGGGTGTGGAATTTGAATTGAGCGGCGCGCAATTGGGGCAGATTGCCGCAACGGCGTTTTGGGGATTCCCGGTGAGCATGATTATTGGTGGCGCACTGGTGGATAGAGTGGGTATGAAGAACTTAATGCGATTGGCCTATTTAGGGCATTTCGCGGGGATTTTGTTGACCATATTCGCTGGTGGATTCTGGTCGCTTTGGATCAGCACTCTATTTATAGGATTGGCAAACGGAATGGTAGAAGCGGTTTGTAACCCATTAGTCGCGTCCATTTACCCTGAAGAGAAGACCACGAAACTCAACCAATTCCACCTTTGGTTCCCCGGCGGAATCGTCATTGGGTCCTTAGTCGCATTTAGTTTTGGGAAACTGGGATTGAGCTGGCAGATGATGATGGCCGTGATGTTGGTTCCTACGGTCTGGTACGCGATTCAGATGGAGCGCATGGAATTTCCTGTAACGGAGCGCATAAAAAACGCAGTGTCCGATTCTGAGATGTACAAGGAACTCCTCAACCCCCTTTTCATCGTGATTACCATTGCGATGCTGGGAACGGCGATTTCTGAGCTGTTCATTAATCAATATGTGGACGTTTTACTAAAAAGTGTGAGCGATAATGCCATTTTAATTTTGCTCATTACCTCCGGTGTGATGACGTTTGGAAGAGGGATTGCTGCGCCGGTGGTGAAGCGATTTTCGACAACGGGCATGCTCTTATTTAGTGCCGTCTTTACGACCATAGGGCTGTACTTAATGGGGACGCAAAGCGGGACGATGTTGTTCGTGAGTGCGGTGATTTTCGGTATAGGCGTCACGTATTTCTGGCCGACGATGATCGGATTTGTTGCAACCTATTTGCCAAAGACGGGCGCTGTGGGCATGGCAGTGCTTGGTGCGGCGGGCATGTTTGCGGTGAGCATTTACATGCGGTTTATGGGTGGGTTTTACGATGCACTCACATCAAACCTCACACAAGTTGAGGCGGGTCGTAAAGTCATTATGACAACGCTGTACATCCCCATTGTGTTGATTGCGGTTTTCGCAGGGGTACATTTCTACATAAGAAAGAAGCACGCCTAAATTGGACCGACGCGCACACATAAAAAAATTAATGGCCTTAGGAGCGGCAGCGGCCGCACCTGGTGCTTTGTGGGCCGCGGGAACGGAAGTTTTGGTGGGCGACGAGAAGAGCAATCGGGCCTTTGGGTACAAACGAAGCGTGAGTCACTGGACCGTGGACGACCTTGAATGGGAAGATCTGTGCGGATGGTTGGCCCGTGAAGGTGTTGAAGCTGTGGATTTAGTAGGGCCGGAAAATTGGCACCATCTAAAAAAGCACGGACTGGACAGCTCGATGTGCAACGGCGCAGAATTGAATTTAGTAGACGGTTTTATTCACGAGGAGTTTGAAGGGGTGCTGCACGAGCGGTACCGAGCCATGATTCCGCGTGTCGCAAAAGCAGGCTATAGCAACCTTATTTGTTTCAGCGGAAACCGTCGTGGACTGAGTGAAGCGCTGGGCTTGGAGCAGGCCGTGAAAGCGTTGCAGCCGATGGTGGCCTTAGCAGAGGAACACGGCGTGGTGTTGCAGATGGAATTGTTCAACAGTTTGGTGGACCATCCCGATTATATGGCAGACAGCAGCCGGTGGGGTATAGAATTGGCCCGCGCATTGAACAGCCCTAGTTTTAAACTGCTCTACGACATTTACCACATGCAGATCATGGAGGGCAATTTGGTGGCAAACATCAAAGCGAACCACCAATGGTACGGGCATTACCACGTGGCGGGCGTGCCGGGAAGAAATGAACCGTGGGAAGCGCAAGAGATCAACTACCCCGCGGTAATGGCCGCGATAGAAAGCACAGGATTCGAAGGCTATGTGGCTTTAGAATACCTGTTCACAGAACCAAAGAAAGAAAGTATGGCGCGCAGCTTTACTGAATTTATACGCTAATTAAGACCGTAAGAAAAAGATATGGCAGAGGATAAGATGCATTACGATGCGATTGTTGTTGGCTCCGGGATATCCGGGGGCTGGGCAGCAAAAGAGCTCACCGAAAAAGGACTGAAGGTCTTGATGCTCGAACGCGGTAAAAATGTGGAGCACATCAAAGACTACACGAATACCAATAAGGATCCTTGGGAATTTCCGCACCGCGGGAGGGCGACCACGGCGCAAGAAGATCGCAATCCGGTGCTCAAAAGAGATTATGCCTTGAACGAGCTGAATCCAGATTGGTGGGTGGACGATCAAGACTGTCCCTATACAGAGAAAAAGCGGTTCGATTGGTACCGCGGCTATCATGTAGGTGGGCGCTCACTGATGTGGGGACGCCAGAGCTACCGCTGGAACAGAGAGGATTTTTTAGCCAACGAAAAAGAGGGCATTGCTACCCCCTGGCCCATAGGGTATGACGATATGGCGCCGTGGTACACGCATGTAGAGAAATTTGCCGGTTTAAGCGGTACACATGAAGATATGGACGTGCTGCCGGACAGTGTGTATTTACATGCCATGGATCTGAATTGTGTGGAGCAAACGGCTGCTGATCGCATTCGCAAAGCCTTTGATGAAAAACGCCGATTAATCATTGGCCGCACCTCAAACATCGCCGTGCCACACCACGGCCGCACGGGATGCCAATACCGGAACAAATGTTGGCTGGGCTGTCCATACGGCGGCTACTTCAGTACACAAGCTTCTACCCTCCCAGCCGCGATGGCGACGGGGAATTTGACCTTACGGCCGCACAGTATCGTAAAGGAATTGATTTACGATAAAGACGGTAAAAAGGCAAAAGGCGTGGTGGTGCTGGATGCCGAGACCAACATGACCTACGAGTACACCGCACCCATTGTATTCTTGAACGCGTCCGCATTGAATTCAACATGGATTTTGATGAACAGTGCAACGGACGTTTGGGAAGGCGGTTTGGGCTCCAGTTCAGGAGAATTGGGCCACAATCTAATGGACCACCACTTCAGAGTTGGGGCGAGCGGGACTTGGGAAGGCGATCAGGACAAATACTACTTTGGCGGGCGCCCCACTGGATTTTATATTCCTCGTTTCCGGAATTGGGATGGCGACAAGCGCGACTATTTACGTGGGTTTGGCTACCAGGGTTCTGCGTCGCGCGGCGACTGGCGACGCGGTGTTCGCGAGCTCGGAATTGGGGCCGATTTCAAGGAAAACATCAGCAAACCGGGTCCGTGGACCATGGGTATGACGGGCTTCGGCGAGGTGTTGCCTTATCATGAAAATAAAATAGAATTGGACCGTACGAAAACGGATAAATGGGGACTCCCCGTGCTTTCTTTTGACGCGCAGCTCAGAGAAAATGAGGAAAAAATGCGTTTGGACATGAGGCAAGATGCCGTCGAAATGCTGGAGTCAGCAGGCTTCAAAGATGTCTCTGGCTGGGAGTCCGATTATGCCCTGGGCATGGGCATCCACGAAATGGGCACGGCCCGCATGGGTACCGCTCCAGAGAATTCTGTTTTAAACAAATGGAACCAAGTTTGGGAGGCGCCTAATGTCTTCGTTACCGACGGTGCCGCCATGACCTCAGCGTCGTGTGTGAACCCTTCGCTCACCTATATGGCGATGACGGCAAGAGCGGCCGATCATGCCGTGAAGGAACTGAAGAAAGGCAACCTTTAAACCCTAGAACGCATGGAAAAAAATACATTGACGCGCAGACAAATGGTACAACGAATGGCACTTGCTATTGGTGGTACCCTCGTAGCCCCAACAGTATTGTTGGAGAGCTGTTCTTTTGACCCAGATACCTCAACCGCGGGCCCCGAACGGCTTGCAATCCTAGATGCGATCGCAGAAACCATCATCCCTAGAACCGCCACCGCCGGTGCCCGCGACGCGCGCATTGGTGCCTTTATTGACGTGATGATTCGCGATTGCTATTACCCGGACATGCAGGCAAAACTGAATGCCGGTATTCAAGAAATTGCCGTGGAAGGCAAACGCGCTTTGGGCGGTGCTTTTGAGGAAGCCGATCAAACCCAACGTGAATCGATTTTAAGCGTTTACGATGCTGCGGCCGCCTCCGACGAATCGCATTTCTTCCGCACCCTAAAAGAGCTCACCATGCTCGGCTATTTTACCTCCGAAGAGGCGGCCGCGGACGGCGTGCTCAACTACAATCCTGTGCCTACCCGTTACGACGGTTGTGCACCCGTGGACGAGAACACGAAAGTCTTCTATTCCAACATTTAAGTCAACGCGGAATAGCAAAATTTTTAGAGCAACGCCCGGTCCTGACCAGACCGGGCGTTGGCGTTTAAAATAATCCATTCGCCTTTGAACCAAATGGATATGAGGGCGTTAACCATATATAGCACAATGTTAGAGTGGTAGTGAGTTTTTGTTTTGCGACCCTGTTGAGTGTCCCGGACCACTCGGGCGAAATAGTGGTAACAAACGATAGTACCCTGCAGTATTATCGTTGGATTGTTTGTCAGTAATGACATTTTGTTAGTTGAGAAAAGCCCGGTCATACAGCCGGGTTTTTCATTTCCACAGTTCCATTTACCTAACCATCCTCACGCCCCAACAGGATTACAGGTGCAAACCACATTCCGTCTTAGGACTATTGTTCCAGCGACCTTCACGCCCACCTCCGGGCTGAGTACAGTGTTTGCACCCAATACTGAAATAGCCTTTCGATTGCAATGGGTGGAATGGCAATAAATGGTCTTTGATATATGCCTCGCGCTGCTCAATGGTGACATCCAAAAGCGGATAAAATTTGATCACACCACCTCGGTCCTCAAAAATATCAAGGGTTTTTCTACGGTCACTCTGCCAGTGCATTAAGCCACTGACCCACACCTCGTGTTCGTCCTTCAACTTCTCTAGCGGCTCCACTTTATTGATCGTGCAACAATAATCGGGGTCCTTCGACCAAGTCTCGTCACTAGTGGTGAATTCGTGTTTCCAATCTTCCGCACGCACCTCGCGGGTTTTCAATCCGTATACCTTGGTGAGGTAGTCCTTGTACAGCAGCGTCTCCTCGAAATGGTAGCCCGTATCAATGAACAGCACTTCTTGCTCAGGTTTGTACACAGAAAATAAATGCAATAAATACGCCGATGTGGCTGCAAACGAACTGGTCAACATAACCTGATCAGGGCGGTAGTTTCTGTAGAGTGCAGTGATGCGTTGTTCCGGTTGCAGCGGACGAAACGCTTCGTTCAGGGCTTTGATGTGCTCAGCACGCTCTTGCTCATTCATTTGAGAGAAGTTTCTAAAAACGTGACAAATGTCACGATTTCTGAAAAACTCACAAGCTTAAAGCCTAATTTCTCTCAATTTCTGGGGAATTAAGTTTCGAAATGCGCTTACGCATCGGTTAATAAGTTCGCTCAATGTGTCTCAGTAGAAACATGAGGGGTCTTAACTTTAAAGGAAATAAAAGATGAGGCGAAGAAATCGCTAACTCTTTGATGTACAAGAAATTCTTATGAGAAGACGCTATTTCTCTCACCTCATACTTGCGCTACTCTTGTGGTCTGGGCACGTATTTTCACAATCCATCCCTACCGGTGGACAATCCCTTGATTTTGGATCGCCACTGACCGCTAATCCCGCCACTACCGCAGGAGGTACATGTGTTTACGACGATGTAGTTACCGTTAATGGTGTTTCTTACGATGCTATTGTAACCATAGACGCAATAACCAATGCACTCTTGTCCAACTTCGATGCTACTTCGACTACCAATGGCAATACGGCAGCAAATTTCAGTCCTGCCATCTTATGGACAGGTCCTGGTGAAATCTCTTACCGCATTATATTCATTGAAGACGGCACCGCTGCCAGTCCAGTGGCTGTAACCTTAGGCGATATCCATTTAACAGCCTGGGATATGGATGCCATAGGTGTTGCTGGGAAATACCTTGAAAGCAGCTCATATAGCGGGTATACTTTAGGAAACACCAGTCTTTTAACACATACTCCAACAGGAACAAATTCTGGTCGTTTCAGCAACACAACGCCCAATTCAAATACCGTAGGAAATTCCGGGACGAGCCGGGTTACCATAGAATACAGCAACAGCAGCACGTTAAATTTTGCTATTGGCTCCAGCGGTTCTGGAAGCACTACGCAAATGATCACCTTTGGAAATCCAACGAATTGGTTCCCTACTACTCCTGCACGAACTGCCATTCCTACGTTAACTACTTTCGGAACAACAACCACATTCTTTACCTGTAGTGGAATTCCTAGCACTAGCCAATCGCTATTTATTGAAGCACGCAATTTAACCGCTGCCTTAGTCGTCGATGCACCCACTGGATACGAAGTCAGTTCGACTGCAAATGGAACCTACACCAGCAGTTTGTCCTTAGTACCCGACAGTACAGGAACTTTAGACACCTCCGTATACATTTCCATGAACGGGACGGCCCCTGCTTCAAATCCCGCCCAGATCAGCTTTAGTTCTACGGGAGCTGCTTCTGTAACTGCTTCCCTAAGTGGAACAACCGGTGGAACGCTCACCGCAAGTGGTTTTACTAAAACGGATCCTACGGCCTGTGCAACTGAAAACGGCACCATCTCATTTGCGATTACAAACGTTCCGGACGGCACTTACACCATTACCTATAAAGGCGGGGCAACAACCGCTGCAGTAACTGCTGGAACAGCCTCGATCATCAACCTTTCTGAAGGGCATTACCTGGATATTCAACTTATTGATGCTAATGGGTGTACCTCCGCGCCAGGAAACAATATAACCTTAAGTGAGCCGATCGATTTCACCGTTACTTATGCACCCGTCAGTGTGGATGTATGTGATAATGCTACTGCCACTTTCGGCCTTGCTATTTCAGGCGCCACGCCTGTTTATGTTTGGCAACAATTCAATGGGAATTCATGGACAACCATCGCTGGAGCCACGGCAAACACCTTTACTTCAGGTCCTTTACAGGATACTACCGCCTACCAGGTCGTAGCGACCTCCGCTGCTGGATGTCGTTATACTTCGCCTGAGGCGAGCGCTTATGTTCATCCCGTGCCAGAGGCTGCACTAAGCTCAACTGCTGCGAGTTGTCCAGGTACTGCTGATGGAAATATCGACCTTACCATGGTAACCACCGCTGTTCCCATGACGTATTTATGGAGCACGGGTGCCACAACAGAAGATTTAGCGAACGTATCTAGCGGCTCGTATACCGTGAACCTCCTAGATCCTATAGGCTGCCAAGGCAGCGAAAGTATTACCGTAAGCGATAGCGACGGCGTTGCCCCAACGGTCTACGCGAAAAACATCACCATACAGCTCGATTCTTTAGGTCAAGCAAACATTACTGCTGCGGATGTCGATAGCGCCAGTAGCGACAACTGTAGCCTAACCCTAACTGTAGACAGCACCTCATGGGGCTGCTCAGATTTAGGGCCACATACCGTAATGCTTGTCGGAGCAGACAGTCTATTTACAGATACTGCCTATGCAATTGTAACGATTATTGATACCGTTGGACCTACTATTGAATGTCCTTCAGATACAACCGTTTATGCAACTATGGATACCAGCGGCGTAGCGTATAACTGGACGGCACCCGTTTTATTTGACGCCTGTGGAATAGACAGTACCTATAGCACAGCCATGAGCGGACAGTGGTTTACTATAGGATTGCACGAGGTTTGGACGTTTGCTGAAGATGCCAATGGAAATTGGGACAGTTGCGCATTTTTAATTACCGTGCAAGACACCTTTGCGCCTTCGTTTGTAAGTTGTCCATCGGATACAATCTTATTCGCAGATGCTTTGAACTGTGGTGCTAACCTGGATTGGACCGCTCCAACAGCCGTAGATAATAGCGACAGCGTTAACTACAACCATAGCGACACAAGCGGAACCTTTTTCTTCGTGGGTGTCGATACGGTATTCCACTATGCCACAGACCCAAGCGGAAATACTGATACGTGCTTCTTTATTGTCACGGTTCAGGATACCATCGCACCTGCCTGGACAGGCACTCTAGATACACTCACGGTTCAAGCCGGAACGGATACGTGTGGCATCTTTACCGATAGCCTCACCTTAACACCGCCTACCATCGTTGAGGCTTGTGGAATAGATACGCTGTACCACAACGCTGATTCTTACTATGCACAAGGACAGTACGATATTTACTGGTATGTGACTGACGTTCATGACAACATGGACTCCGTTCTTCAGCGATTGGTCGTAGAAGAAACCTTAAAGCCGCAGCTTTGGTGTCCAGATTCTACTACGGTCTATGCCAGTGCAGATTCTACATGGACACAGGTCTACTGGACGGGAGATAGTGTTTGGGATAATTGCGGTATAGATACCTCCTACTTCAACCTAGATACTGGTTCATACCTTCAAATAGGTGTGTACAAAGTGGACTTCTACGGGATTGACTTCAGTGGCAACAGTGATACCTGTAGCTTCTTCTTGACCGTAGCGGATACCACTGCACCTGCGATCACGTGGGGAATGAATGATACGACACTCATAGCATTAGCGGACAGCTGTACGGCAGACTTAAACTGGCCTACCCCGAGCATCGAAGAGAATAGTACAAATTATACCACTACATATTACAACACTAACGGAACCTCAGCCACCTTTAACTTTGGGACGCATGTTCTAGCTTATGTTGTTACAGATGCCGCCGGGAACAAAGACAGCGTTGGTATCACAGTCACTGTAATAGACAGTTCAGGTCCTCTTTTCCTGGTGCAGCCTACCACCTTAACTTTAGATGCACAAGGGTTCGACACGCTTCAAATCGCGGCCGTTGATACAGGCACCTACGATTGTAATGGAATCGACTCCCTTTGGCTGAGTCAAACCGTATTCACTTGTGCTAACATCGGCACGCCTACAGTATGGTTCTATGCACAGGATACCTTAGGTAACCTCGACAGCATTGCATTAAATGTCACGGTAAATACCGGACCTAACGGCGTTGTTCAAGCCACTACTTCAACTACTGATGTACTTTGTAATGGTGACTCAACAGGTACTGCAACCTTATTTACATCTGGGGGTTCTGGGGCATACAACTACACCTGGACGTCGCTGGATAGTACCGCTTCGATTACAGGACTATTCGCCGGAACGTATTTCTATGATGTGAGTGACACAAACGGGTGTGTAGCCTCTGGAAGTGTTACCATTAATGAGCCCACCTCCCTTTCTTCTGCTATCGTATTGTCTAATTACAATGGATATGGTATCAGTGCCGAAGGTGCCAACGACGGAACCATTGACCTCACAGTTACCGGTGGTATTGCGCCGATCACCTACAACTGGAACAACGGCTACGCAACCACCGAAGACTTGAACGGACTTCCGGAAGGCACTTATTTTGTAACGGCAACCGACAGTAACGGTTGTACAGTTTTAGACACTGCCGTACTTACAGAACCGGATTACTTCAATGCTGCGGCAACGAACCTAAGCAATAACATTTGTCCCGATGAAACCAACGGTAGCTTGTTTGTGACCCTCAGTGGAGGTGTTACACCTATCACGCTTTCGTGGAGCAATGGGGCAGCTGCAGATACGCTTACAGGACTTGTATCTGGGTGGTATACCATTACGGCCGTCGATGCAAACGGTGTGTTAGCTACCGACAGCATCGAAGTATTGTCTGAAGATTTAGACTGTGACGGTATCCTCAACATCGATGAAGGTGGCACACCTGGTGGTGGCGGCGGACTTGCTGATACCGACGGTGATGGAACTCCTAATCAAGAGGATACCGATAGTGATGGCGACGGCATTAGTGATGCATTAGAGTTCGATTCTAATGGAGACGGTGTAGGATTTGACGACTGTGATAATGATGGCATACCAAACTTCTTAGATCCGGATGAATGTGAACTTAAAGCGGCCACGGTACTCACCCCTGATGGCGATGGAAATAATGATTTCTGGATCATTCCGGGGATCGCACAGTACCCTGGTTCAAACGTTCTGATATTTAACCGCCTTGGGATACAGGTATACGAAAGTGAAGATTACCAAAATGATTTTGACGGTCGTGCTAACACCGCCACTTACCTTAATAACGCGCAAGAAATTCTTCCAACAGGAACCTATTACTACTATGTAAGAATGGGCGGAACATCAACTACCGAATACAATGGTTACCTCTACATTAACCGCTAAGGCCATGAAGATGAACACACATATGACTACATTCAAGAAACTGCTTTTGACCGAGAGTTTAGTGGTACTATTTACATTGGCCGCTTATACACTTTTTGGCCAGCAACACCCTTCTTTAGATAATTATTTATATACCCCTGTCGCTGTATCACCTGCGCACGCTGGAATGCAAGACCAACACGTGGTAAGTATAGTGGACGCGCAGTGGGTGGGCCTTAAAGGTGCGCCACGGACGGGGATGATCAGCATGGACTACCACAATCTGCGTGGACTGGGTCTTAATTTGACCTTGATCAATGATCAGATAGGCCCCGCCGTTACACAACATGCAGCAGTTAGTGGCGCATACCACCTTCAAGTCAGCGATAACGCAAAGCTGAGCACGGGATTGCGCGTTACTGTAGGGCGTACCGCTGTTGATTTGATCGACGAAACCTACTACGACCTGGTCGACCCTAATATTTACGACTTGCAGGGACCGCTTATGGCAAACGTTGATATAGGTTCTACATTCAATACGCCTACCTACTATGCGGGTATTAGTTTTAAAAATGTCAACCGTGCGGAGATTTATGACAACAACTATACGGCCCAAGTGCTCCAAGTTTTTGGCGGGCACCGACTACCCCTGCAAGGACAATGGTCGCTGCGTTCCAGCTTCCTTGCCAGTGCGGCGACTAACAGCCCGGCAGATGTAAATTTCCACGCGTTTGTTGAGCATCAGGAGAAATGGGGACTGGGAGCGCATTACAGCCCGGCAGATGAAATGGGGTTACTGCTCCGTCTTAATCCGAGCCGCGATTGGCATGTGTTCTACCAATACAACTACCCGCTTACAGACCTTGTCTATCTCACGAAACGCAGCCATGTGATAGGCTTGAGCTTCAACGTTGCGCCTAGAATTGATTCGTTCACCTCGCCAAGACTATTTTTATGAGACGTTTCCTAAACACTTCAAGCTTGATTCTTCTGGCTGTGTTAGCCAGTGCGCCTTCATTTGGCCAAATTAAAGCAGCGCTTGCGCAGCCCGGCACACTTATACATCAAGAGATCGGCGATGCACTCGCAGACGATTATGCCGGAGTGCCTTACGGAAAAGGGCACGTACTGTTTTTGTCGAACCGTGGCGGAAGTGCCACTACCTCACGCGATCCACAGACTAACAAACCCTTTGCGCGCCCATTCTTGCTGCGTATAAAGGATTTAAAAACCCTTCCATACAAACTCCCGGAATTCCTAGCGAATCAACCTTCCTATATAGGGCAATGTGCGCTTCTACCCGACAGTTCTGGGCTCATCGCAAGCCACAGTCGTAAAAAGCCATATAAAGACGGTCGCGTGGGAATGACCCTCACTTATATTCCATTTAATGGTGATGAAGCCAGAGCGTTGCCTTTTGTTGCGCCTGATGCAGATTACCAGCACCCCTATTTCGATGCCCTAGATTATACCTTGTATTTCGCATCAAATGTCAAAGGAGGGAAAGGCGGTTACGATCTTTATAAAAGCACACTTAGTTTCGACGGAGTTTGGAGTACACCGCAATCTGTCGATATCGCTAACACGAAAGACAATGAAGTCTTCCCAACCACCTCAACAGATCTAGATCTTTACTTTTCACGCTCCTCCCGAAACTATGGACTACAACTCTATGCGCATGGCGATGGAGATAGTTTAGCGCAGCCGGTCGCTTTAAACAATAGAGGCGACGACTTCGGATTGCTCTTCTTAAACGACAGCACGCTGCTCGTTTCTAAAAGTAAACGTCCCGGAAGCGCAGCCAACTTACATATTTACAGCCTTCCTATTCCCCCTCCGCCGCCGCCTTTGGATACTGCAGCGCTCGCGGCTCAAGCTTTAGAAGACAGTCTAACAATGGCAGCACTAAAAGCCGACTCCATTGCTGCATATGAACTTGCCAATGCGGATACTCCGGGCAAAAAAGAAAGTGCCAAAGGGAAAGGAAAAAGCAACACATGGATCACCGTTAATAGCCCCGAACCGGGTACTACATCTGGCTACAGCATCATTGTAGGGGGCTTTGTAGACCACGACCATGCAGAAGGTTTCCTTGAGAGTATCGTAGGCTGGGCACCCGAAGCCTTCCTATCGCTCTACAATAAAAAGTTCTATGTCGTCCATAGCGTCCACAAATACCGGGAGGATGCAAATTCTGCAAAAGTGTCAGTACTCAACAGAAACTACCACGCGTGGGTGTTGAGTAAGGGCTTGAAAACGCTATAATGAATATTGTAAACCTAGCCCTCCCACCAGAGGAATGAATGTGGCTTTAATGGCTAGTTTGTCCAATACCAAGTATTCCAATGTAGCTCCGCCCACAGGTACAAAATCTGTTTTAA
>Ga0233444_10004419_pt1 | contig 13441 bp, 12 predicted proteins | sample SI_124_October20_6_FD_182792 | JGI IMG/M metagenome (GOLD analysis project Ga0233444, IMG submission 182792) | Seawater microbial communities from Saanich Inlet, British Columbia, Canada - SI_124_October2016_10_MG | ecosystem: Environmental > Aquatic > Marine > Inlet | place: Canada: British...
TTGAGGGTTCTCAGATACGAATTGGAAACAACATCACCGTTCCAGTGTTGCAAAAAAAAGGAACGATTGTAAAAATTAAAGGTAATGATTGCTGGGTGCAGCTAGCCAATGCAAGCATGACCGTTTCATTCTCTTTATCGTAAAGGGGAAAAACAGATTAAAAGTGAAAAAAAGTGGTGGGACCCACAAGGGCGAAGCCGTGGAAAATATAGACTACCAGCAGTAGTAAAATCGATTGAAAAATGCATAAAAAAAAAGTAAAATAATAGATTTTTTAAAAAATATTAAAAACCCATCATGGGTTTTTTTTATATAAGGATAACATAAAAATTTTAAATCAATGACTACCGGAGGTAGTCGAGAAAAATATAGAAGTTAATTAATATTAGTATGAATTTAGATAAAGCAAAAATTGCTGTAATTGGTCAAGGATATGTTGGTCTTCCCTTAGCTATTGAGTTTGGGAAAAAATATCCAACCTTAGGATTTGACATCAATGTAGGTAGAATTGATGAACTAAAAAAAGGAGTTGATCATACCAATGAAGCTTCACCAGAGCAACTAATTAGTGCTAAGCAGCTTACTTTTAGCGCAAACATTAATGACATTAAAGATTGTAATATATATATTGTAACAGTTCCAACACCTATTGATGAATTTAAAACTCCAGATTTAAACCCATTAAGAGGCGCTTCTAAAATGCTTGGCGAGATCCTTAAAAAAGGAGATACTGTTATTTATGAGAGCACTGTATATCCAGGCTGTACGGGAGAGGTTTGTGTGCCTTTATTAGAACAAGCAAGTGGATTGATTTTTAATACGGACTTTTACTGTGGATATTCGCCAGAGAGAATTGTCCCAGGAGATAAGGTAAACACCTTAACTACTATTAAAAAAGTAACATCAGGCTCAACTCCTGAGATTGCTGACTTGGTTGACGATTTATACAGTTCAATTATTACTGCAGGTACTTTCAAGGCCGCAAGTATGAAAGTAGCGGAGGCAAGTAAGGCTATAGAAAATGCACAACGTGATGTTAATATATCGTTTGTTAATGAATTGGCTTTAATATTTGATAGAGTTGGTATAGACACTCAAGATGTTCTTGATGCCGCGGGAACCAAATGGAACTTTCTAAAGTACAAACCAGGCCTTGTTGGAGGACACTGTATCAGTGTTGACCCCTATTACTTGGCATATAAAGCAGAAAACCTTGGCTATCACCCAGAAGTAATATTAAGTGGTAGGCGGGTAAACGATAACATGAGTACTTTTGTTGCAAACAAAATGATCAAAATACTTATCAAAGCAGGCAAACAAATAATGGGCTCTAAAATTTTAATATTAGGAGTTACTTTTAAAGAAAATTGTCCAGATATACGTAACTCAAAAGTCGCAGATGTGTATAATGAATTAAAAGAATTTGGATTAGAAGTTGACGTTTATGATTACGAAGCCGATATTGAAGAGGTAAATAAAGAGTATGGAATACATCTTATAGATGAAATTAAAGAAAAATATGATGGAATTTTATTAGCGGTTTCGCATAATAAATTTTCAACGATAAATATTGAATCGTTAAAGAAGGATTCTAAAAGTGTTGTGTATGATTTAAAAGGATTTCTTCCAAGAAATCAAGTCAACTCTAGATTATAGTTTATATATGAAAAATATACAAATGGTTGACCTCAAAGGTCAATACAACAAGATTAAAGATCAGATCGATACTGCAGTGATTCAAACGATAGAATCAACCAACTTTATAAATGGTCCAATTGTTAAAGAATTTGCTAGTTCATTAGGAAATTATTTAGATGTAAAGCATGTAATTCCTTGTGCTAATGGTACTGATGCTATTCAAATAGCACTCATGGCATTATCTTTAGAGCCTGGTGATGAAGTTATTTGTCCTTCCTTTACATATGTTGCAACTGCGGAAGTAATTTCTCTTTTGGGGTTAACTCCTGTGATGACGGATGTAGATCCAGATACTTTTAATATAACTGCTGATATAATTAGACCTCACATAACAAGTAAAACTAAAGCAATTGTACCTGTTCACCTTTATGGGCAATCTTCGGATATGGAAGGTATTATGGATCTAGCTAAGGAGTTTGGTTTGTATGTGATTGAAGACAACGCTCAAGCAATAGGTGCTAAATATACTTTTTGTGATGGGACTGTAAAAAGCACAGGTACTATTGGTCATATAGGCACAACTTCTTTTTTCCCATCGAAAAATCTAGGCTGCTATGGTGATGGGGGAGCTATTTTTACTAATGATGATGAAATTGCTAAAAATCTTAAAATGATAGCAAATCATGGTCAAGAGGTGAAGTATTATCATAAAGTTACAGGTTGTAACTCTAGATTAGATTCAATTCAAGCTGCAATTTTAAATATTAAATTAAATCATTTGGATAGTTATACTTTTTCAAGAAATAAAATGGCTAAAAATTATGATGATAATTTCTCAGAAATTCCACAATTATCGATTCCTAAAAGACAATATAATTCAACACATGTATTTCACCAATACACATTAAAGATTGTACCCGAATTAAGAAATTCTTTAATTGATTTCTTAAAAGAAAATAACATTCCTGTGATGATTTATTATCCGGTTCCACTTTATAGACAAGAAGCATTTAGCAGCTATGTAAATAGTGGTTTTAAGATAGCTAATGTTGAACAATTGTGTAATACTGTTTTTTCATTGCCTATTCATACTGAAATTGAAAATTCATCCCAAGATTTCATTATTCAAAAAGTAAAAGAATTTTTTAATAAAATATAAAATGGATACAAAAAATTATTTCGTTCACGAAAGTTCCTATATTGATGAGCCTTGTCAAATAGGAAAAGGAACAAAGATTTGGCACTTTTCGCATGTTATGAAAAACTCAATAATTGGAGAAAATTGTAATATTGGTCAGAATGTAGTCGTTTCACCTGATGTTCAATTAGGGAATAATGTTAAAATTCAGAACAACGTATCGATATACACTGGAGTCGTTTGTGAAGATGATGTGTTTTTGGGCCCTTCTATGGTTTTTACCAACGTAATAAACCCACGAAGTGGCGTTATTCGAAAAGAGGAGTACATGAAGACTGTAGTTAAAAAGGGAGCGTCTATTGGTGCTAATGCAACAATCGTATGTGGTAACAATATTGGGAAATATGCATTTATTGGGGCTGGAGCAATAGTCACAAAGGAAGTTCCAGATTATGCATTAATGGTAGGTAACCCATCAAAAAATATTGGATGGATGAGTGAATTTGGAGAGCGATTAAATTTTGATAGTTCAGGAATAGCAATTTGTGACAATACAGGTTTAAAATATAAATTAAGTAATAATTTAGTACATAAAATAGATGAATAAAAATTTTGCTCTTATAGGCGCCGCAGGTTATATAGCTCCTAGACACATGAAAGCCATTAAAGAAACAGGTAATGATTTAGTAGCGGCATTAGACCCTTATGACGGTATTGGTATTATAGATAGTAATTTTCCTAATGCTAGTTTTTTTACTGAGTTTGAACGTTTTGATCGTTTTGTATATAAATGGCACAGAGATAGCGGAAAAAGAATTGATTTTGTTTCTATTTGTTCACCTAACCATTTACACGACTCACATATTCGTTTTGCTTTAAGGAATGGTGCAGATGCAATTTCAGAAAAACCATTAGTTTTAAACCCTTGGAACATTGATCAATTAAAAGTTTTAGAAAATGAAACAGGTCAAAAAGTGAATAATATTCTTCAATTAAGACTACATCCATCAATAATAGCTCTTAAAGAAAAGGTAACGTTAGAATTAAAGGAAAATCCAAATAAAGTGTATGATATAGACTTAACGTATTTAACCTCTCGAGGTAAGTGGTATTTTGTGTCTTGGAAAGGAGATGAAGAAAAATCAGGTGGAATTGCTTCAAATATAGGTGTTCATTTTTACGACATGTTATGTTGGATATTTGGTGAAGTGGAAGAAAACATTGTGCATTTAAAAAAAGCAGATGCTAATGCAGGTAGTTTAAAATTAAAAAATGCGAATGTAAGGTGGTTCCTATCGGTTAATATTGATTATATTCCTGAAGAAATAAAATTAAGAGGACTTACAACTTACAGATCAATTACTGTAGATAAAGAAGAAATTGAGTTCAGTGGTGGGTTTGCAGATTTACATACAAGAAGTTACCAAGAAATATTAAAAGGAAACGGCTTTGGTTTAGATGAAGCTTATGGTTCTATTAATACGGTGTCTACTATTAGAAACTTAAAGCCAATTGGGTTAAAAGGAGAATACCATCCTTTTTGTAGAAAAATATAATGTCATTTAAAAAAAAACTCTCTTACAATATAGTAATTCAAGCTATTGGTCCAATTCTTTCTTTTTTTACAATATTTATGATTGCAAAATTTGCTGGAGTTGAAGTGCAAGGACGTTTTGCAAGTATTACAGCTTGGATAAATTTGATTGTTGTCATAGGAACTTTTGGATTCCCTCAAAGTTTCATCTATTTAGTAAATAAAAAAAAGATTTCTCCTAAAATATTATTCAATTTTTCAAAATATTATATTTTACTTTTTATTTTACTTTTTATTTTAATAGTTTTCACACTTTTTAAATACGGTTTAATTAATAATATTATAATTAGTAATCCTTATCAAATATTTATTTTAAGTATTCCAGTTGTGATACTAATATTTCACGGACTTTTGAGGGGGATTTACTTAACCTTTAATCAAAGTATATTATTTGCAACATTTTCAATTCTTCCAGCAACATTTCTTTTTTTGTTAGTTCTTATTGGAATATTATTAAACTATTATAATTTTCAATTAATTTACTTAATTTGTTCATTACCTGTTTTAATAGTTGCATTATCATTAATCAATCCATTTTTAAAGAGTGTTAAAAGATATGCAATAAAACAATTCCCTTGGTCAGCATTATTTAACCATGGAACGCACTCCTTTTTACAGGCACTTTTTTTTGCCCTTCAACCAATTATTGCTTATTGGTTTATTAATAAGTATATTGGCTCAGTTCTAGAAATCGGATATTTTAATCTTGGTCTTTTTCTAGTTCAGGGTTTATTAGTTCCAATCAGCATGGTAGCGCCTTTACTTTTTGACTATTGGACTAAAAATGATGATCAGATGTTTATTCTAAGATTCACTAAGACTAAAATATTTATTTTAGAATTACTTATTGGAGGTATTATCGCCTTTGTATTAAATTATTTCATTCCTGTTGTTTTTGGCTCCGAATATGAGTCATCTATAGAAATTGCACAAATTTTAATTTTTATTATTCCTGTGGTAATTCATACACGGGTATTAATGCCTTTCATACATTCAAAAGGTTATCCAATACTTAACACCTACTCTGGGTTAATTCGATTTATAGTTTTTTTAATTTTATCTTATTTGTGGATGATTAATATTAGTCAGGAATTAGTTGGGTTAGCTGTTTGTTGGTCTATTGCAGAACTAATTGGAGCCTTGTTGACGATCAATTTTTTTATTCACATTAATAAAAAAGAAAAAACATATGCTAGATAGTGAGTTTTGGGAGTCAATGAGTCTATTTTTTTTTATTATTAGTTTTGTGCTTTCTGTTTTTATGATCTCACCAAAAAAAATTAGATATTTTTCTTCTTTGAGATATTTTATTCCAATTTTTTTTATATCAATTATTGCACTCTATGTATTACCACTTTCTTTATTTAACTATAATCATTTAGAACCGTCTGGTAATATTAGTCCACATTTGTCTTCTTTCTCAGATTATATTCCGATTGCTCTAGTCCTTTCTTCATTATTTATTCTCATTTTCTCATTTTCTTATCGACAATTAACATTTAGATTTATAAAAACACCTAATTTTGAGCAGAAAACAGGAATCAAAAAACATGAGCTTTTCATCATATATTTTCTCTTTATACTTAGCCTTTGGATGGTATATCAGTTGAGTAAAGACGCAGGTTTATTGAATTTAATACTTTCTGGATATGGCGTTACCGAATTATTTATTAATAAAGGTCATTTTGCTATTGGCTTTGATTGGATAGTAACATTAAGTATTCTTTTATGGGGAAATGCATTAGTGACTAAAAATAAAAAATTAATAGTAATTAATCTTTTACTATTAATAGTAATTACACTTTCATTTGCAGTGATGGGTAGAAGATCAGTCATTTTAATTATGACGGGGTCATCAATTTTTATGTATCATCATTTTTATAAATCATTAAAACTTTACAAATTAATTGGACTTGCTATACTAGGGTTTTATTTATTAAATATGATCGGTTTTTTAAGAGGAGGTTCTTATCAGGATATTTCATCTTTGATCAGAACAACACAAGAAAGAAAAGCGAATATTACTAATGACGAATCAGTTACTTTTTTATATACTATTACAACTGGAAATTTTGCTGTTCCATTCGAAACCTTTCCTCAAGTGATAAAATCATTGGGAAGCGAATACAACTTAGGATTTGGGTCCTATAGTTTAAAATCATTTGGTGCAATTATTCCCTCATATATTTGGTCAGGCAGGCCACTTCCTTTGTCAAATTGGTATATGAACACTTTTTATGGACGAACTAAACTTAATGAAGGGCGTCAATTTTTTTTACTTTCAGCCCCTTATATGGATTTTGGTGTTTCAGGTATTTTTTTAATTGGGGTAGTATTCGCTTTTTTTTGGAGGTTTATTTTGAAAATTGGAACTAAGTATAAAAACGATGTACTTGCAATTGCATTCTTTGCACTAGTACTTTCAAATACTTTAAATATAGTTTCTGGAGATCTGGCCGGATGGATTTCTGCCTTTATTAAAGGTTATGGCTTTCCTATAGTTTTTATATATGTGATTAGAAAATTAATATCAATCAATTAAAAAATGAAATTATTTTACATTACTGCATCATTTCCTTTTGGTATAGGAGAATCGTTCTTGATTCAAGAGCTTGAGGCGCTAAAAAATACAGGTATTGAGATATTTATAATTCCAACGTTACCTCGTGGTAAACTACGTAAGGATTGGGAAATCATTTCTGACAACTATACCCTTTTTATAGAAAAGCCTCTATATTTAAAATTATTATTTTATTTATTACGCTTTGTGTGCTTAAATCCAGGTCCTTTTTACAAACTTTTAATGCTTCTAAAGGGATCAACTTTTATTCAACTCATGAAGAATTTGGCGGTTCTTCCAAAATCTATCTACCTGAAATATTTAATAGAAAAAGAAAAACCAGAGCACATACATGTACACTGGGGTGCCACACCCTCAACGGCTGCAATGCTAGCAGCATTTGGCACATCAGTTCCTTGGTCTTTGTCTTGCCACAGATGGGATATCTACGAAAACAATTTACTCAAAAAAAAATCAGAGAATTCAAAATTTATCCGTTTCATCTCTGAAAAAGGGAAAATGGATGCTTTAAAATTTAAAGTTTTGCCAAAAAAATCATTTGTCATACCTATGGGGACCAAAATATCGAAAGAACTAAATTTTCCATTATGGCAAAATAAAGGTGATGAATTTAAGATAATTTGTCCAGCAAATTTGATTCCTGTTAAAGGTCATATTTATTTGATTGAAGCCATACACTTACTGTTAATTCAGGGCTATAGGATCAAATTAAAGTTAGCTGGAGAAGGTTACTTAAAAAAGAAACTAGAAACTATAATTAAAGAAAAAAAAATAACTAATAATATTGAATTCCTTGGTAATTTAGACCACAATGTTTTACTGGACTTATATGCTGAAGCAAAGATTCAACTAATGGTATTACCAAGCATAGATTTAGGTAATGGGGAACATGAAGGTGTTCCTGTGTCACTCATGGAGGCAATGAGTTACGGTATACCTGTAATATCAACAGAAACAGGCTCTATTAATGAATTATTACCAAAAGAATTAGGGCTTACAGTTCCTGACAAGAATTCTTTTGAATTAGCTCAGAAAATAAAATATATTTATGATAATCCAGAAGAATATATAAGAATTTCTTTACTTTGTCGAAACTTAATCCAAAAGGATTGGAATGTAAATTTGTCTTCTAGAAAATTGATATCACTTATTAAATAATAATAACATACTAAATGTTAAATCTTTAATTAAAAAATTACAAATTGTATTTTGAATGGGATTCAATTTCCTGGTCAAGAGCAATGAAAATATGGGAGAAGCATCTTACCTCAAAAAAAGATTGTTTGGCTCTTGAAATTGTTAGCAGAAGAGGTGGAATCTCTTTAATGTTAGCAAAAGAATATGAGATGAATTTAGTCTGTTCAGATCTTTCCTCTCCCAAAGAAACTGCCAAAATATTACATGAAGAGCACCAAATAAAGCATAAAATAGAATATAGAGGAATTGACTGTACAGAAATATCTTATCCTGATAATAATTTTGATGTGGTTGTTTTTAAATCGGTTTTAGGTGCTTTAGGTTCTTTGGAAAAACAACAGTTAGCATTTAATGAAATGTTAAGGGTTTTGAAACCAGGTGGTGTTTTATTATTTGCAGAGAATTTAGAGGCAAGTATGCTACATATGTATTTAAGAAAGAAATTTAATAAATGGAGTACATATTGGCGATATCTCAATTTAGACGAAATGCCTACACTTTTAAATAAGTTTAGTCATTCGGAATTAAACACAACAGGTTTTTTTGCAACCTTTTTTCGAAGTTCATTGCTCAGGGTGTTTTTCAGCAATTTGGACCTAACTTTTGAAAAACTATTACCGAAAAAATCACGATATATTGTTTTTGGTGCTGCAATTAAATAACTATATAGTTTTTATAAAACAGTATCATAATAATTTTAGAATAAAAATAATATACTAAAGAGAAAATGATAAATAATAAAATTTCAGTTATAATTCCTTGCAGAAATGAAGTGAATTACATAGAAAACCTCTTGTATTCTATTTCAGAAAGTGATTATCCAATTAATCTAATTGAAGTAATTGTCGTTGATGGAATGAGTGATGACGGTACTAGAGATCTTTTATTTAGTATTGTTAATACAATAAAAGTTAATATCAAGGTAATTGATAACAAACAAAAAAAAACTCCTTACGCTTTCAATATAGGTATTAAGGCTTCAAGTGGAGAGTTTATTTTAATAGCCGGGGCCAGATTTATATTATCAAAAAATTATTTATCTGAGGCAATTAAGGCTATAGTTTTAGATCAAAAAATAGGATGTGTTGGAGGTAAAATAATCAATTCATTTGATAATAAAACGAGTGAAATAATTAGTGCAGCAATGTCTTCTTCTTTCGGGGTTGGATTCAATAATTTTAGAACGGTTAATGAGGATAAATATGTTGATACTGTAACACCACCTTTTTTTAGAAAAACAATCTTTTCTGAAATAGGTTATTTTGACGAACAATTAACCAGAAACCAGGACGATGATTTTAGTTATAGACTAATTCAATCAGGTTATAAAATATTATTAAAGTCAAATATTCATATCAAATATCATGTAAGAGGAAGTTTTTACAATCTATATGTCCAATACAAACAGTATGGTTACTGGAAAGTATTTGTCAATAGAAAACATAAAGTAGTTACAACCATAAGACAGTTATTTCCAGTTTTATTTGTAATTTCTATAATTTTGTTAACTCTTTTGAGTTTTATCTTTCCAATACTTATTTATTTGTTATTTTTTGAATTAGCATCCTATATTATATTAAACTTTCTGTTTGCCTCAAAAGACAACGGATTTAATCTAATAAATGGTTTTAAACAAATGTATGCCTGTTTCATATTACATTTAAGTTATGGTCTAGGTTATTTGGAGGGAATTTATGATTTTATCTTTTTGAATAATATTCCAAATGAAAAAAATGAAAAACTTTCACGTTAAATATTTAAATAAATGTATAGAAATAAAATACCCTTTTGTCTTCCTTTAATTAATAAAGATGTTGAATTAGAAGTTTTATCGTGCTTAAATGAAACAGGCTGGCTTACAACAGGACCTAAAGTAAAAGAGTTAGAGGATGAAATAACAGAATTATGTCAAACGAGTTCTACGATATGTGTAAATTCTTGGACCTCAGGAATGTTGCTTTTAATAAGATGGTTAGATCTGGACGAAGATGATGAAATTATTGTACCCACATATACTTATGCAGCATCAGCATTTTCAGTAATTAACTCTCGTGTTAAATGTATTTTTGTTGATGTTAATAGTGATTTTACAATCAATATTGATGAAGTTGAAAAAGTCATCACTAAAAACACAAAAGCAATTATGCCGGTTGACTTAGCTGGTCTTCCAGTGGATTATATTGCTCTTAATAGCCTTTTAAATAAAGAAAGTGTAAGATGTAAATTTAATCCTACAACAGATTTTCAAAGAAAAATAGGTAGGCCTATCGTTATTTCAGACGCTGCACATTCAATTGGATCTTTAATTGATGGAGTTCCAACGCCATTATTTTCAGATTTCAGCGTTTTTTCTTTTCATTCAGTTAAGAATATCACCACTGGTGAAGGTGGAGCGATAACTTTTAAGATCTTTGATGAAGGACAAGATGGATTAATACTTAAAGAATTAAGATTACTGTCTTTAAATGGTCAAAATAAAACTGCCTTTGAGAAAAATTCTATAGGTGGCTGGAAATATGATATTACAACCAATGGATTGAAAGTAAATATGCCAGATATCAATGCTGCTATTGGATTGGCTCAAATTAAAAAATATAAAAGTATTTTATTACCTGAGAGAGAGCAAATATTTTTAAAATACAATTCAATTTTATCTCAATACTCATGGGCAATATTACCAACCTTTACTGTGAATAATAGAAAATCATCATGTCATTTATATCAATTAAGGATTGAAGGTTTTGAAGAACAGCAAAGAGATGAATTGATAAGTAGGCTGGCGTCTTTAGATATAGGTGTTAATGTTCATTATATTCCACTTCCAATGCTATCGTATTTTAAAAGTATTGGATTAGATATAAAAGATTTCCCATCATCTTACAACCTTTATAAGAATGAGATTTCTTTGCCAATATATAATGACCTTTCACTTGAGAGTGTTGAGCATGTCTGTTTAAATTTAATTAAAATTGTTAATGAAATAATATGAATATAAATAAATTGCTTTCCACTAGAGTTAGAAATATTAAAGAGAATCCTTTTATTAACGATTTATTAATACAAAGTGAATTTTTAAATTCAAAAATTAATAGCAAAAAGATATTAATAATTGGTGGAGCTGGTACAATAGGCTCTAGCTATATAAAACAAATTTTAAAATACAAACCTTCAAAAATTACCGTAGTAGATATTAATGAGAATGGTTTAACTGAATTAACTAGAGATCTTCGAAGTTCTAACTTCTTAGATTATGACCCTGCATACATAACCTATCCGGTGAATTTATTAAGTGATACTTTTGATAAAATATTTAATTCCGACACTTGGGATGTTGTTTCAAATTTCTCAGCCCATAAACATGTACGTTCAGAAAAAGATAAAATTTCTGTTGAAGCTCTAATTAAAAACAATGTTTTTGGGGCCATCAAACTTTTAAACCTCTGTGAAGGAAATCCACCAAATTATTTTTTTAGTGTTTCTACTGATAAAGCTGCGAATCCAGTAAACATAATGGGGGCCTCAAAAAGCTTAATGGAAAAATTGATTCTTTCCAAAAAAAATAATTTTAGAGTATCAACAGCTAGATTTGCCAATGTTGCTTTTTCGAATGGAAGTTTATTAGACGGATTCATTTATAGACTAAATAAAAAACAACCACTTTCGTGTCCATCTGATATTAAACGTTTTTTTGTGACTCCAGAACAATCGGGTCAAATTTGTTTGTTGGCTACATTTTTAGGTGACTCAGGAAATATTTTCTTCCCTAAGTTAGATTTTCATAAAGATCAAATCTATTTTAAGGACATCGCTTTAGATTACTTAAAAGAAGAAGGGTTTAAGCCAATATATATGAATTCAGAAAAAGAAGCGAAAGAGTATGATATTGAAAATAATTCGGGACAGTATCCTATTTACTTTTTCAAAACAGATACCTCTGGAGAAAAAACATATGAGGAATTCTATACAGAAGAGGAAGATTATAATATAAAAAAGTATGATTCACTAGGATTTATTAACACTCCAGAAGTTAAAATATCATTTCAACAGGTGGAGGCTGATTTTGAAACTGTTTTTAGTGATTTAGATTCAGTAAAATTAGATATCGTAAAAGTTATTAATAAATATGTTCCAGATTTTATGCACATAGAAACTGGTAAACATTTAGATCAAAAAATGTAAGTTATGCCAAGAATTATAGATATATTATTATCAACTTTAGTACTTCTAATTTTATTACCCTTTTTTGTTCCCATAGTTGTAATACTTCTTTTAACAGGAGAACATAAGGTGTTTTACTCACAAACTAGAGTAGGGTATAAAAACCAGAATTTTAAAATATTGAAATTTGCAACAATGCTTTCAAATAGTGCAAATATGGGATCAGGTAGCTTAACTTTAAAAAATGATCCAAGAGTTTTGCCTTTTGGTTCCTTTTTGAGAAAAACAAAGATCAATGAATTGCCTCAAATATTAAATATTATAATTGGTGATTTATCTATTGTTGGACCAAGACCACAAATGCAAGTTGACTTTGAAAAATATTCTGTGGAAGTTCAAAAAAAAATATATGATGTTAGGCCTGGTTTAACAGGAATAGGTTCTATTGTTTTTAGAGATGAGGAGTCCTTAATTTCTGTTGCATCTGAAAATGAAAATCCTCATGATTTTTATAAACGAGTAATCGCTCCTTATAAAGGTGAATTGGAAGTATGGTATCAAGAAAAGCGTACTTTGTTTTTAGATTTTCAATTGATTTTTATGACGGCATGGGCAATTATCTTCCCAGAAACTAGACTTTATGAAAAATGGTTTAAAGATTTGCCAAAACGAAAATTTTGATTACAAGTAATTATTTTATAAATATTGAAAATAAAATCAGTTTGTTTTATAATAATATCTAAAAATCTTGAAAGACCTTGGGGAGGGTTTTTGGTAATTGAAGAAGCTCAAGTACAGGAGTTCTCAAATAAACTCTTTGGATTTCTGTGAGGCTATGATACAGCGAAAAATCAGGGTGCCAGAAGAATAAATGCTAAATTTTTGCTACAATAATTGTTTTGAGACACTTTTTGTGTGCAAATAACAATTAAAGAAGGTCCGTGGTAAATCTTAAATGTCACAAAGTGGGCTCTAATGGTTTTTATCTTGATATAATTTCCTTATGTCTATTAAAACCTCAGATAAATCACCAAGGGTTATCTTCAGGATTCACTGAGAAATATAAGTGCCGATTAGAATCATTGAATGAACCTGATGGTAAATTTTAGAGGTTATTGAAATTTCTGTTTGCCGA
>Ga0233444_10004420_pt1 | contig 13440 bp, 10 predicted proteins | sample SI_124_October20_6_FD_182792 | JGI IMG/M metagenome (GOLD analysis project Ga0233444, IMG submission 182792) | Seawater microbial communities from Saanich Inlet, British Columbia, Canada - SI_124_October2016_10_MG | ecosystem: Environmental > Aquatic > Marine > Inlet | place: Canada: British...
GTGCAACGGGTCAGGGGGTCCTACGATAGCAAGCCCCACTGGCAGAAGACTAGCCGATTCACTACCTGTTGCCAGCGCAGCGGTTGGCGGGACGCCTAGTGAGTGTTGAGTGTTGAGTGTTGAGTGAAACAAGAGACTTGGCTGGACTCTCTGATGAGAAAATGGGGCGTTGCTATGGCGCCTTAGTCGAGCGCCCTGTTCTAGGGGCTCGTGGGGTTTGGTGTGTCAGCTGATGCGTCAGCGTCTGCTACTGCTTTTGTGGCTGTCTCTGCGGTGAGGTCTGATCCCGGTTCCGAATCAGAGGCGTCGGTGGAGCCAGTATCGGCCTTGGGCTCTTTTGGCGGCTTTATGCCGCATCCATCCACCAACGCAAAGCGTGAGAGAAAATCGCCTTCGACTGGGGCATCAACGAACCTCACGTCGACCGCTTGGGCCAACTGAAATCGCCGCGTGGTGCTGGTAAGGCTCATTGTCCACTTATCAAAACTGAACTTTTCGGTCTCGGGTCGCAAATCGATCAGTCCTTCTAGCCCCGAGTCATCCAACTTTACGGTGAAGCCCGAGCTAGTGATATGGCTCACCGTACCGTTGAAGCGGTCTTGACCGGCGGCCTTGAGCTTTTGTAGGTAATTGGCCGCTAATCGCCGGTCAGCAGCATTAATGGCAGCTCGTGATCGACCTAACGACCGTGTGATTTCTGCTAGTTGGGCGACTGGATAGTGCGCACTGGGGTCCTCAGCCAAACACGCGCTAATTTGCAGGTGAACATAAAAGTCCAATGCCTTGCGCAGGGGTGATGTGAAGTTGGTATAGACCTCGGTAGCCAATCCCATATGAGGTCCAGCGGTTTGCGACAGATGTGCTCGCGACAACAGTCTGTTGACCATATCTCGAAGGGGCAGCGCGTGGCCATGCTGCCCCAAGTCTGCCAGCACGGTGCGATAGCCCGTGACGGTATCCATCGCGACGTCGGAGAGGTCTTCGCGATGCTTCTGCAGAAAGGTTTTCGCTTCTCCAAGCCGATCCGTGCGGAAGCCTTGGTGATTGACGAAAGGCCCGGGTGCACCCGCGTCGCGCAGAAATTTCCCGGCGCATTTATTGGCCGCAATCATGCACTCTTCTACCAGGTACTGTGACGCCATTTTTTCGAAACGTTCGATGCTGTCGATCTGTTTGTTTTCGTCGAGAATCCAGCGGTATTCCTTCCGCGTTTCCATGACGAGTTCATGTGCTTCACGATGCTCGCGGAGTTTGCGGTATACCTGTACGAGCGCTTCTAGCGGGTTGGTATGTGCAATTAACTCGTCACTGCCACCGACGATGTAGCGCTCGACGGTCGAATAGGTAAGTTTGGCATGAGATCGAACGATGGCCTTATGAAAGGCATACGATTCGATTTCACCGGTCTCCGCGATCTGCATCTGACAGACCAATGCAGGTCGTGCCACTTCCTCTGCTAGCGCACACAGCGCTTGTCCAATTGCTTCCGGTAACATCGGTATTACGTCGCCATGAAAGTAGACGGAGGCCCCTCGTTCTGCGAGCCATAGCGGAAGTTCAGTCATTTCGCTGAGGTAGGCAGTGGGGTCAGCAACCGCCACCGATAACTGCCAGCCTCGCTGAGTCACCTCGGCATGCACTGCATCGTCGATATCGACCGTGCGAGCTCCATCTATCGAGACAAAAGGCAAGTCGGTGAGATCAAGGCGCGAGGTATCCTGCAAGGGGTTTTGCTGAGCGGCTGCTTGCACCAACGGTTGCGCTGACTTTTCGCTCCATTCGGCTGGCAGTGCTGCTCGCGCTGCGCAATATTGATTTTCTATGCCTGGCGTTTGCGCAGTACCGAGGTGCTTCAACACTTTTGCTGAAGGTTTGCCGTCCTTAAAAGGGTGGCGGAGGAGGGCACAGGCGACGAGATCGCCGGCGGCGATGCCGTTGCGAGCGTGGGGTGGAATAAATAACCAGCGTGATAAGTTGGCTAAGTCGGGCACGACGAAAGTAGCTTTGCCTTTCTGAACAACACGACCCACAAATTCATTCAGGCCTGATTCAACGAGTCGCTCAATGTCGGCAACAGTTCTCCCTGCTTTGTCCTGTTTCCCCTCTGTTTTTTTTGCGGGCCGAATACAAATAGCGATCTTGTCACCGGGCAAGACTTTGAGCATTTCATCCGGGGGGATGAAAATTTCTCGACCGTCAGCGGTCACCGCAAATCCGTAGCGGTGCTGTGTTCCCTTCACCGTGGCTTCGGTGCGCTCATTCTGCGCTTCGAGTTCCTCTCGAAGGCCCTTGAGTTGTGCCATCGCGTTGCGATTGAACATAGCCGTTGTCGGCTCCTACAGCGTTATTTTTGCCGCGGCTCAGGGTCCCTAGAGATCCCCCGTGCCATGACGCTAAGTCAGGAGGTGATGCTATCGAACTTCTGGCCTCCTGTCAGGGAAGAGTCTGCTGGATTTTAGTGCTGGGGCGTTGACAGTGACTCGGTACATCGGTTTACTGGAATGGCCCGAAATTTGGAGAGTAGGACACCGTCTGTGTTGATTCAGGCTGGCCGTCTCCGGCCGCTTAAGCAGACCCACTTGAGTACGCATGGCGTGCTGCAGATTTATCGCCCTTTCATTTCTCTTATAGTGCGCCCACGGGTGTGGCTCGTGGCGCTCGTTGTGTGCTCAGTTACCTTTTTAAGAAGGACAAAATATGGCTCTAAACACTGCTGAAACACGTGGAATCACGACGTTAGAACCGGCGCACCACAAGATTTATGTGCTCGACACTAACGTCTTACTCCATGATCCGACTGCAGTGACTGCGTTTGCTGAACATCACGTGGTGATCCCGATGACCGTGCTCGAAGAGCTCGATCGCATTAAGGATCGACGTGATAAAACGGTGAGCCGAGAGGCGCGCATTGCCATACAGCTGATCGATAAGGTGGTGGGCAATTCAGCCCCCAACGACATTCAAAGTGGTGTACCGATTCCCGGATCAAATTTTGATGAGCGTCGACTGGGGACACTGGCAATTTTTCCTGATCAACTCATCACTGAAGATGCCACGGTCCCCTTTCTCAACACCAATGAAGATCAGGCCAACGATAATAGGATCATTAACGTTGCACTGAGGCTGAACGCCGATCATCCCAACGCGTTTGTTTGTCTGGTGACCAAAGACATCAACATGCGTATCAAGGCAAAAGGATCGGGGCTCGAACATGTTGAGGATTACCGCCATGATCGAGTGCTCGATGACATTGATTTATTGTCTACGGGCTATGAGCGGTTTCCGGGAAACTTCTGGTCTGCGATCGAGCAGGTAGACACCGTTCGAGAGGATGGCTTGACCCTGCATCGTATTCCACGAGCAGAATTACCGGACGCTTACTCGAACCAGTTTGTTTACGATGATGAGGCTTTTATCGCATACATTGATCATCTTGACGATGCCCATGCCTACTTGGCAGTGGACAGTCATGATCACTTGATGAAGCAACGGTTTTGGGGGTTGGCGCCGCGCAATCTCGAGCAGGCGATGGCGATGCGGCTGCTGGATAATGACGATGTCGATATGACGGTGCTCACCGGGCCAGCGGGGTCGGGTAAGACCCTCCTCGCCTTAGCCTATGGGCTCCATGCGATTCTTGAGCAACGTAAATACAATAAGCTCATTGTCGCGCGCTCAACGCCTCCTATGGCGGAGGAGATCGGATTTTTACCCGGAACCGAGGAAGAGAAAATGGCGCCTTGGTTGGCGGCCTTTGACGACAATTTAGAAATCTTACACGGTGGCGATGAGTCCTCGAATGGCAGTATTGAATATGTGAAGGAGCGCGCTAATATTCAATTTAAGTCACTGAACTTTATGCGGGGGCGCTCTTTCAATCGGGCCTATATTGTTATTGATGAGGCGCAAGGTTTGACCCAGTTTCAGCTGAAGTCGATCATCAGTCGCGTCGGCGCTGATTCTAAGCTAGTGGTGTTGGGTAATCTGGCGCAAATCGATAACAAGTACATCTCCCCCCTAACATCAGGGCTGACATACTTAGTGGAAAAGCTCAAACATTACCCTCATGCGGGCGTCATGCACGTTAACGGGATTGTGAGATCGCGCTTGGCTGCGTTTGCAGAAGAAAATTTGTAACGGGGTGCGAGCGGTTGATCGGCCTTAGCGCATTTGTTTCTCGACGCTTTCTGCGGGATTGTCAAACAGCAAAAACTCCAACCGCAGCTCGACGCGCCACGCGCCCTCGCGATCAAAATAGGGTTCATCGACACGCCAGTTGTAGCTGGGCTCAATTTCCCAAAAAAGAAAATCTCTGATGGCTTGGCGTCGAAATCGCGCCCCCACCCTATAGTTTTTGACAAAATCGTAAGGCTCGGTTTGTCCATCGGCTCCAACATAAAGCCAGGTTGCACCGACCCTGCCGCTATCCCCCTGCCAGCCGCGCGCATAAGACAGGCTGGTCGACCACTCGGTGCCGTCGGTCTTCTCCCCGTAGAGAAGCCGGGTATAGGCGCGCAATAGCTCTCGCTCGCGGAGCGCTTTGTCGACCACGAAGCGCGATGAGCCATAGCCGCCGTCGCCCAGATCGTAGGTAAATCGTTGCGTGAACCGGAAGTTGACATCCCGCGCCCAGTTGTCCTGGTAGCGGTATTTAACTCCTGGCTTAGGGCCCGATCCGCCAAAGCCTACCGTGAGATCAAATCGGTGTTTGCGGATTTCATCACTGGGTCCCACTTGGAACTGCAAGCCGATGCGGTCCTCAGAAGGATCTTCGACGCCATCATCACTGAAGTCGTCCATGTCCTCTCCGCGAAAGACCAAATCCAGCCGCTTTGAGATTTGCGGCAGGCTGACTTTACCCCCAAGACGGAACTTCACCTCGTTCTCTAGGCGGTCATCCCAGTTGTAGATGGTGCGCAGGCGCAATCGCGATTCAGCTTGCTCTAGGTCGCGCTCGTCGTTGCCAAAGAAGTTATCGACCCACTGGGTCATTTCATTCGCTTTGCGAGACGCGTAATCATGCCCTCCATCAATCCAGCCTTCGTCACCGGGCCCGATCTCTGTGTCGGCAGCATTGTCCGAATCGCTTGCGTCGCTCCCGGGCGCAGAGGTGATATCAACGGAGCTGATCTCGTCGTCTAGCTCGCTATCTTGCGCGCTGACAAAACCAGTGCAGAGTGTGCAGGCAATGAGCAGCGCCATGAGGGCTGCGACCTTATTGCAGTAACGTTGGTGTGCTGATTGCATGGCTATAATGACTGGTAAGGATGGCTCTAGGGTACACTACCTTCATGACTTCTGTAATGATCGTACTGCAAGCAATTTTGCCACAGCATTGGCTCTCTCGCGCTGTTGGCAAGCTAGCGGGCCTGTCGAAACCCGTCTGGCTCAAAAATGCGCTGGTACGCGCTTTCATGCAACGTTACGACATTGATTTATCGGTGGCTGAATGTGACGATGCGACCGCATTTCCGGATTTTAATGCGTTCTTTACGCGCGCCCTGCGGGAGGATGCCCGGCCGCTGGCTGCCTCGGATTGGTGTCACCCAGCGGATGGCGTACTGAGCCAGCGAGGTGATATTGAGGCGGCTAGCCTGATTCAGGCCAAAGGGCGTCGTTACCGTGTGGATGAATTATTGGCGGGGTCAGCGGACGAAGCACATCGTTACCGTAATGGTTGTTTTGCGACGACTTATCTATCCCCTAGGGATTATCATCGTGTGCATATGCCAATCAGTGGCCGCTTGGTCAAAACGCGCTACGTTCCCGGTGATTTGTTTTCTGTTAATGCGGCAACCGTGCAGCGCGTGGAGGGCTTGTTAGCGCGTAATGAGCGTTTGGTCTGTTTTTTTGAGACCGATCATGGAGGTGTCGTTTTAGTGCTGGTGGGCGCCATGATTGTTGCCGGCATCGCCACTGTTTGGGGGGGAACAGAGCTACCGGGGGCCGGCGCTATCCGGGAGTCCGTTTGGTCAGATGAGGAAGCGCCTTCCTTCGAAAAGGGAGACGAGATGGGCCGCTTTTTTCTCGGTTCCACAGTGGTATTGGTCACCGAGGCAGCTGATCTCAACTGGCGTGATGCCTCGGGTGATGCTGTCGAAGTGCGCGGAGCGCTCTCGTCATAACGGCGCGCGGCGATAGGATAGGGTGATATTGTCGTTCGGCTGCGTTAATTGCTGGATTGCAGATCGTCTCTGATGCGCAGGTAGCTGTCGAAGCGCTGCGGGCTAATGACACCCTCAGACACGGCGTTAAGCAATGCGCAGCCTGGTTCACTCTGATGTCGGCAGTCGCGGAAGCGGCAGTGGCCTAACAGGGGTTGGAATTCTCGGAAGCCTCGCTCAACTTCTTCGATCGGTAAGTGGCTCAAACCAAAGTCACGGACACCTGGCGAGTCGATAAGGCGCCCGCCCTGGGGGAGCGGAAACAATTCCGTGGTGGTGGTGGTGTGCCGGCCCTTATCAGCAACAACAGACAAGGCGCCTACGCGAATGGCCACATTGGGTAGGAGACGCTGTATTAGAGATGACTTGCCGACACCAGACTGGCCGACCAGTATCAGCGTGTCGTCGCCGATTACCTCCATCAGATCCTGTGCATGAGGCATGCTGTGATCCGTTATGAGCGTTCGGTAACCCAGCGCTGCATACACTGCCAGCTGGTCTGTCAGGGCGGTGCCTGTGATCAGATCTGCTTTGTTCAGCACCAGTACAGGCTCTACGTCGATGTACGCAGCAGCGACAAGGTAGCGGTCTAGTAGGTGTGGTTGTGGCGCGGGTTCCGGTGCGAACACCACCAGCATCAAATCAATGTTGGCGGCAATCGGTCTGAGTCGACCGCGAATATCGGGTCTCTCGAGCACATTGCGGCGCTCTATCAGGGCGCTGATGACACCTGTCTCTTCCGAGGGTGCCCAGATCACCTGATCACCAGCGACGGGGGGAGTCAGATGGGCACGTAAGTGGCACAGCGTACGCTGCTGGTTGTCGTGTTCCACCAGCACTTGTTTTCCGTAACTCGCGATAACGACTCCCGCCTCACCCGCATCGTTAGGATCGATACCAGAATGGGTCCGTTGTGCTGCTACCCGGCGCGCTTGTTGATCGGTGAGGCGATGCTTTGTCATCGTGGTAGTGTATGCCACCTGATGCCGAATGGCTTGGTGATCTGGTCAGCAATTGGGTCGCCAGCAGTGAGAGGAGCACGTACGTGGCTGTAGATGATCACAACTTAATTTGGGTCGACTTGGAGATGACGGGTCTTATTCCCGAGCAAGATCGAGTGATCGAAATTGCGACGATTGTCACGGACACGAATTTAACGGTACTGGCAGAGGGCCCCGTTATTGCCATTCGTCAAACTCCCGCTGTTTTGGCAGCCATGGATGAGTGGAATACGCGCACGCATACGCGCTCAGGATTAGTCGACCGTGTATTGGCCAGCACGGTTTCAGAGGACGAGGCGGCAGCGACGACAGTGGCGTTTTTGAGTGAGTGGGTGGGGCCCGGGCAGTCGCCTATGTGCGGCAATTCGATCTGCCAAGATCGTCGTTTTATGGCGCGCTACCTGCCCAACTTGAACGCTTTCTTCCACTACCGCCATCTCGATGTGAGCACGCTGAAAATACTTGCGCAACGTTGGAGGCCAGATTTACCCGAAGCGCCCAAAGCTGGCGCGCATCAGGCGTTGGCGGACATTCGTGAGTCGATCGAGGAACTGCGTCACTACCGCGAGCACTTTTTACGCGTCTAGCGACACTGCTCGCCCTAGTGTCATCACGGTAGTCGGTGAACCGTTACTGATGTTGTGCCAGTGCCCATTGAATATGTTCTCGCACCATAGCGGACGCATCAGGAAGCGCTGACTGCAGGCCTTGTTTAATGGCGTCCGTCGTTTTGGCATTGCCCAGTGCAATGGCAACGTTGCGACGCCATCGCTCAAAACCAATGCGCCGAATGGCTGAGCCTTCTGTTCGCGATAGAAAGGTGGCCTCGTCCCAAGCAAAACACTCCAGCAAATCAACGGCGTCGAGTTGATGGCGAGGGCTGAAGTCGGGTTCGCTGGTCGCTTGGGCGAATTTATTCCAAGGACAGACCAATTGGCAGTCGTCGCAGCCGTAGATGCGGTTACCCATCGCGGGGCGCAAATCCTCGGGAATCACACCGTCATATTCGATGGTGAGATAAGAGATACATTTGCGCGCGTCCAGCACCCAAGGGTCGACGAACGCGCCGGTAGGACAGGCATCTAAGCAGGCGCGGCAGCTACCGCAGTGATCGACGGTTTTAGGGGGGTCTTTGGGCAAGGGAATATCGGTATAGATCTCACCCAAGAAGAACCACGACCCGGCTTTGTCATTTAATAGCATCGTGTTTTTACCGATCCAGCCTAATCCCGCATTCTCTGCGAGCGCGCGCTCTAGTACCGGGGCGCTGTCGACAAACGCGCGATAGTGACCACCGCCTAAATGGGTCTCAATTTTTTTTGCTAGCTTTGCCAGTCGTGAGCGGATCAGTTTGTGATAATCGCGCCCAAGCGCGTAGCGCGAGATGTAGGCTTTGTCCGACTGCGCAAGAATGGTGGTGGGATCAGCGCCCTCGGGTAAATAGTCCATCCGCGCGGTAATGACAGTGCAGGTGCCCGGTATGAGCGCTTCGGGGCGACTGCGTTTGTCGCCATGGCGCGCCATCCATGCCATCTCACCGTGGTAACCTGCTTTAAGCCATTTGTCTAAATACTCACTGTGTTGGTTGAGGTCGATTCCCGTGAAACCCAGTGCTTGAAACCCTAAGTCGCCACCCCATCCACGAATGGTGTCTAGCAAGTTCTCTGGCGAATCAGTGGCGATGTTTACAACGTCTTCCATAGCGAGATTGTGACAGATGACTCGCTTGGCGCGGTACACTTGTTCTATGACACCCTCTCTCCCTCACACAGGCAGCTGTTTTCTCGCCGACGAAGCGGCTACATTGGCTTTTGGTGAGCGCCTGGCTCGGCAGATTTCATCGCCAGCCGTCATTTATCTTCGGGGTCAGTTGGGTGCGGGAAAAACTACCTTTAGCCGGGGTTTCTTGCGCGGAAGAGGGCACTTGGGTTCAGTCAAGAGCCCCACGTATACGCTGGTGGAGCCCTACGAGGAGCTCTCTGACGGGCCGGTTTTTCACCTCGACTTATACCGCCTTGGTGGGGGGCAGGAGCTGGCTTATTTGGGGTTAGACGATTACCTCGCAACGCGCGGCGTGCTGCTCATCGAATGGCCGGAGCGCGCCGAGGGCGAGCTGCCGGCGCCCACTATCGACCTGACTTTGTTGCCGCAACCGTCGGGGAGAACACTGCAACTGATGAGTGTCGAGGCATCTGCTTTGGCTGCTTTGCCCCATGACGCGGCGTAGATGATGCTACGCCACTTCATTCAAACGCCGTTCTCACTCAAAAAGGGTGCTCCCCCGTGGTGTCACAGCGGTCGTTCTCGGGCGCACCTTTTGCTGGGTGTTGCGCTAGTCGCCTCCGCTATCAGTGCGACCCCCATGGCTTGGTCTTCAGAGCTGGAGGCAGTGCGCTTGTGGCGTGCGCCGGATCATACCCGCATCGTATTGGATCTCTCCGACGCGGTGGATTTTGAAACATTGACCTTAGCGAATCCGGATCGTCTGGTGCTCGACTTGCTCGATACACGGCTCAATACGGCATTGTCTGCGCTGCCTCTGGCAGAGACTCCTATCGCACGTGTCCGCGCAGGTATTCGGCAAGGCACCAATCTTCGGGTGGTTTTTGATCTGACTGCTCAGGTCACCGTGTCGATTTTTTTGCTGCCGCCAAATGAGTCAACGGGTCACCGAGTGGTGGTGGATTTATTTGATAAGGTAAATGCGGTGGCGGAGGTGGTCGCTACCCCAGCGCCGGTCATGACGGTCGAGTCGTTGGATGCCCGCCGGGATATTGTGATTGCGATCGATCCGGGTCACGGCGGTGAAGATCCGGGGGCGTCTGGCCCAGGGGGTTTGCGTGAAAAAGTGGTTGTCTTGCAGATTGCCCGTCGGCTTGAGGCGCAATTAGCGAAAATTCCCGGATTCAAGCCGGTACTGATTCGCACCGGTGACTATTACGTCAGTCTGAAAAACCGTCGAGATCAAGCACGATCGCTTCAAGCCGACCTTTTCATTTCGATTCATGCAGACGCGTTTCGAGAACCGTCTGCGCGAGGGGCTTCGATTTACACTTTATCGACGCGCGGAGCGACCTCGACCACGGCACAATACCTAGCCGATACCGAAAATGAGGCAGACCGGGTCGGTGGCGTCCAATTGGCAGAGATGGACCCTATGCTCGCAGGGGTATTGGCAGATCTCTCGATGACCGGCACGCTGGATACCAGTTTGAACGTGGGCCGGTTGATTTTGCAACAGATAGAGGGCGTCGCCCGTCTGCATAAACAACAGGTCGAGCAAGCGGGCTTTGTGGTGCTGAAGTCGCCCGACGTCCCCTCGTTACTGGTCGAAACTGGTTTTATCTCTAATCCGCAAGAGGCTGAACGACTGGCCACTCCGACCTATCAGGATAAAATGGCGCGGGCGATCCGCCGCGGCATACAGAGCTGGTTTGCGCGTCAGCCGCCACCGGGTACGCTGTTGGCGTGGCAGCGAGAGCAAGGAGGGCGCGAGGTGACGATCGCAGCGGGCGATACGCTCTCGCAGATCGCCGAACAATTTGGGGTATCCCTTGCTGCGATTAAATCGACCAACGGGTTAAGTCGTGATGTGATCTACGTTGGGCAAACCTTAGTGATACCGGAGGCACCATAGTGGTTTCGATCCGTATTCTTGAACCGCGACTCGCGAACCAAATTGCTGCGGGTGAAGTGGTGGAAAGACCGGCATCGGTGGTCAAAGAGGCGGTAGAGAATAGCCTCGACGCCGGTGCTAGCCGTATTGAGGTTGACGTGGAGGCGGGTGGTGTCCGCTTATTGCGGGTGCGCGATGATGGACTGGGCATTGCAGAGTCTGATCTAGCCTTGTCGCTGGCGCGACACGCCACCAGTAAAATTGATTCTATTGAAGACCTAGAATCGGTCGCCTCGCTGGGGTTTCGGGGTGAGGCTTTGGCCTCAATAGCATCGGTTTCTCGGTTGCTCCTGACTGCTAATCAAGACGAGGATTCCTCATTCGGCCACCAGGCGCTCTGCGAAGGTCGGGAGATGGCGGTGACGGTGCGTCCAGCGCCGCATCCCAGAGGCACGACGCTCGAAGTGAGAGATTTGTTTTACAACACGCCAGCGCGGCGCAAGTTTTTGCGGACGGACAAAACGGAGTACGGCCACGTCTATGAGGTGATCAAGCGTCAGGCGTTATCGCGACCCGATGTCTCGTTCACGCTTCGCCACAATGGCAAGCAGACATTGCAGCTCGCAGCCGCTGAGAATGAGGCGCAGCGTGCGCGCCGTGTCGCGCAGATTTGTGGGGCTGAATTTGTCGAGCACACGGTCCCTATTCAGCGCGAGGCGGGTGACTTACGACTTTGGGGCTGGGTTGCTGAGCCGACGTTCTCAAGAAGTCAGGCCGATTTGCAGTACTTTTTTGTCAACGGCCGCGTGATTCGCGACAAGCTGGTGTCGCATGCGATTCGGCAGGCTTACCGAGACGTCTTGTTTCACGGCCGCCACCCCGCCTTTGTTTTGTTTTTAGAGGTGGATCCTGCGGGCGTTGATGTGAACGTGCACCCGACCAAACATGAGGTGCGGTTTCGCAATAGCCGCGCCGTTCACGATTTTCTTTTTGGCACCTTATCGCGCGCGCTTGCGGATGTGCGACCCGGTCAATCGGTGGCCACCAGCGAAATCCTCGACAGTGGACAATCACCGCATCAATCGAGTATCGGATTGCCCATTGGAGGTCTGTCGTCGACCCGGGGTTTTTCCGAGTTCAACCACAATCGGTTTGAGGCCCCTGCGGCGGGGGGCACCGGCTCGCAAAGCCCTGCATTTTTGGCACAAGGTTGGCGAGGCAATGTGGCGCAACCCTCATCGAGTCCTCAGCCGGAGTTTTCCGGCGAACCGGCAGACATCCCACCGCTGGGTTTCGCGATAGCTCAGTTACACGGCGTGTATATCTTGGCGGAGAATCAGCATGGCTTGGTAGTGGTCGACATGCATGCTGCGCACGAGCGTATTACCTACGAGCGCCTTAAACAGGCGCGCGACAGCAACGGCATTACCCGACAGCCCTTACTTGTCCCACAAACCCTTGCCGTATCCAATCGAGAGGCGGCTATTGCCATGGAGCAGAGTGACGAGCTGGCCGCTTTGGGCTTATTGCTCGATGCATCTGGCGAGGAGTCGGTGATTATTCGTGAAGTCCCCGCCGCATTGATTAATGGTGACGTAGAGGCCTTGGTTCGAGACGTCCTGTCCGACCTACTGATGTTTGGCACCAGCGATCGTGTCAGCAGCTCTTTGGATGCTCTGTTGTCGACCATGGCTTGCCATGGTTCGGTGCGCGCTAATCGCCGATTGTCGTTGCCGGAAATGAACGCCTTGCTGCGAGATATGGAAGAGACTGAACGCTCGGGGCAGTGTAATCATGGCCGACCGACTTGGGTGCAGCAGGGGATGGTTGATCTCGATAGGCTGTTTCTGCGCGGCCGCTGATCATGACGGAAAAAGTATTGGCCTTGATGGGGCCCACCGCCGCGGGGAAATCTGCACTCGCCGAAGCGCTGGCCGAACACGTGGGTGGAGAGCTAATCAGCGTTGATTCGGCGTTGGTGTATCGCGGATTGTCCATAGGGGCCGCCAAACCAGACTATCCGCACCATCTGGTTCATATTCGTGATCCTGCCGATGTTTACACCGCTGCTGATTTTGCCCGCGACGCCAAGGCGAGTATTGCTGACATCCGGGCGCGTGGGCGCAAACCCATTTTAGTGGGCGGGAGCATGTTGTATTTCCGTGCTTTGGTGCAAGGGCTCGACCCAATTCCGGCAATCGATTCTGACATCCGTGCGACCATAGAGGCCGAGGCAAAAACGAGCGGATGGCCGGCATTGCATGAGCAACTGACTGACGTGGACCCCACAATAGCAGCGCAGATTCACCCCAATCACAGCCAACGTATTGGCAGAGCGCTAGAGGTCTTCCGCGGCACGGGGGTGGCGCTGAGTGAATGGCAGCGTGGTGAAACGACGACCAATGCGGGTGACTATCAGTGTATCGCTTTGTGCCCCGAGGATCGCAGTACGCTGCATGCCCGCATTGCGGCGAGGCTCGATGCGATGTTTGCAGCGGGGTTGGTGGCAGAAGTCCAAGCATTGTATCAGCGAGGTGACCTGCACACGGACTTGCCCTCGATGCGGGCGGTGGGGTATCGGCAGGTTTGGTCTCACTTAAATGATGAGATCACCCTCGACGAGTGTCGCGAAAAAATATTGGCCGCGACGCGCCAACTT
>Ga0233444_10004422_pt1 | contig 13436 bp, 18 predicted proteins | sample SI_124_October20_6_FD_182792 | JGI IMG/M metagenome (GOLD analysis project Ga0233444, IMG submission 182792) | Seawater microbial communities from Saanich Inlet, British Columbia, Canada - SI_124_October2016_10_MG | ecosystem: Environmental > Aquatic > Marine > Inlet | place: Canada: British...
CAGTCTGCCAATTCGTCCAAAATCATCCCTCAAGAGATTGCTTCAATTTTTCATAAGTTGAAATTAATTCTGCTTCCCTTTCTGCCATTGTTGAAACAGCGGCTTTCATTTGAACTAATGTTGACTCAAGGTCCTCAAGTAATTGCGGTCGGTCTTCAACCTCAACAAGAATTGTTCCCATTTGCCTGTGAAGCGCCATGTCTTCTGGCTGTGCTTTAACTGCCTGAACAGTTCCTTCTAACTCTCTTAACTGTGCATTAAGCGAAGCAACTTGTTGCCTTGCTGCTTGTACTTCTGCTACTACCATCTGTAATTGCTGGGCTGCTTCCATTATTTCCACCTCATTCATTATTACTTGATGAATTTATCACTTGAATTACGTTGTTTGCAATAACTAGTGATCTCATTCGAGTATTCCACATCGCTCTAGCATCCTTAGCACGTAATTCATTCAGCATGAAACTGAAGTTATCTTCTCGAGAAGTCACTTCTTCTTCGCTTGCAAGACTAGATGCCAGTGATTTAGCCCATGGCGAATCCACCGATAGGCGGATAGACCACAAAATGAATCACTCCTCTTCGTCGATCTCACCAGCGGCTAGTGCACGTTCGTACTCGATTGCAGCTTGCTGTGCGATGTAAGCCATGTCTGCAGTGGTTGCACCATCTGCATTTCGGCGTATGATTCTGTTATTTGCATCAGATGCACGGGTGTAAGGTTCCCATGCGCCACCAGCGAATGTGTGGCCACACTTTCCACATGCCCAAATTCCTACAGCCTTACGACTGACCTTGCGGTATTGGCATACTGGGCATGTATACTTGGCGGATTTCTTCTTCATGGCCATGCCTGCGTTACGTCGAACGCTGACTCCATATCGTGCACCGAACTTGCCGGTTGCTCCTGCTTTCTGGGTTCGCTTTGCCATGTTCAAGCCTCCTTGGAGTTGACCAGATTAGCGAGTTCTGCGCAGCGCTGCTGTGCGACTCCTAGTATCTCGTCGAATTCGGCCGGCGTGAAAGTTCCCTTTAATCCCTTCTGAAGTGAATGTAGGTGTCCTTCATCACCTAGAGTGATGTGAATTCTTTCATCTCCACCTAATTCTTCTTCTTCATTTGCATCTAGAACATAGCGTCCTCCGACACGGGTAAATGAACACATAGTTGGAGTCATAGAGACTGCCAATGGATAGTCTTCTCCTATGTCAAAACGTTCTGCTGGAACAGTTGCTGTTCGTAGTGCTGCGATTGCTCCAAGAGCACAAGCATCGAAAATATTACCCTTGTCTGAAAGGACATGTATGTCTATCATGACACCCAGTACTTTCTCACCAGGTATGATACACAATGAGTCCATATCAATACATCCTGATTCACGAATCCCACGGTCTACAACTCGTCCTAATTCAATGGATTGAGGAGATGGTGGTCCAGGTTCATACTTGCGGCCAGCAACTGGTCGAAGTTCAGCGCCACACATCAAAGATCCCTGTGATGGGCGGTCTGGCCAAGGGGTTCTCATTTCGAATTTGACACCAGCATAGATGATTGTGTCTCCCCAAGTAACCTTTGCACTTCCTTCTGCATTGTATAGGCAGTCTGTTTCAAGTTTGATGTCACGAGAATCCCAACGGCCACGGCCATCGATACGCTCATCGTTAGCAGCAAGGGCTGCCAATTCTTGACGTAGTAGACTTGGTACTAGTTCAACCATCAAGCCTCACCTCCGTTCTTTTCAGCATATCTTCGCTTCAGAGCATCCACCATTAGTACGTGAATTTCTCTAGCAGCTTTCAAGTTGTAATCCATACAGGTGTTGTATTCTTCGACAGATAAGTCGCCGTCCATCTGTAGGAAAGCGATTTCTCCAGTAGTTGGAAGAATTCCCATTGGTAAATCGGCTTGACCATAGTTGTCTTCTGCCTTGTCCAAATCTAGAACAACAGTATCCTCGATTTTTCCACTAGCAACTCCTACAATTAGGTCACGCATAGGAATGCCTGCATCTGCAAGCGCTACTGCTGCTGCAGTAATACCTACGCAACGAGTTCCTGCTTCTGCAGCAAGAATTTCAATTTCAACACGAATCTTTGAGCGAGGATATCTTTCGACTAGGACAACACTCTCTAGGGCTTCTGCAGTAACTTTGCTGATTTCTCTAGATCTTCGGTTGAAACCAGGTCGGATTCTGTCGCTTGTTGAGAATGGTGCCATGTTGTATCTGACATCGATAACCGCACGGTCTTGTCGCTGAATCTTTCTAGGGTGTGCTTCCATTGGGCCGTAAACAGCGCAAACTGCAACGTTAAGTCCATGCTTAACCCAAGCAGAGCCATCGGCAGCAGGCAATATGCCTGCCTCGATTTCAACTTCTCTCATTTCATCGACCTTGCGACCATCTAGTCGCAATCCATCTTCGCGTAGTAACTTAACATCTCCATATCCACCCATTAGGCATTCCTCCTGTTATCGATTAATGCTTCAAGAGAAGCATTGAATGTGGCCTTGTGGCCTTCGTTGCGTACTAAATCGAGTACAGCACGCATGAATGTGATTCCGTCTGCGTCTCCATCGACCCAGACTCTTCCATTTTCAGCGACTATAACTCTACAATCGCTTACTTCCTTTAGAGTACGTAGAGTTGAATCACCTTCTCCACGTAGTCTTGAAATATGATTCATTGAAATTTCGGACATAATTCCTTCTTTCAATCTGCGAAGGCCTACGCCTTTCATTGTTAGAACAATATTGTGTGCTTCGTCAACTTCTTGAACTCGGGCCAACATTACGTCCCCAATGTCCATTTGTTGTCTGGCAGCACCAAATTCTACCTTCCAAGGTGCTAATGACATTGGAAGTAATCCATTGAATGGTCCATTTACATCTGCAAACCATAGATTGTTTCGAACACTTTCGACTACTCCAATTACTAGGTCTCCTGATCTCGGCATATATGCCGCATGAATCGGGTCAACTGATGTGACACCGTTGTTTTCTCTAATCCAACCAACTCTGGTTGCAATAATATTGTCACCCATGATTAGGGTTCCAGTTCCTGCTCGCACTCCTGTTGAGGCCCCGATGGCCTCCCCCGGAGTCACGAGGCGCAGCTCGGCGCCTTCTTTCGCTCCTGACATTTCTTTGTCTCCAAGTCGGGCGACCCGCCATCCCATGATAAAGCAGACGCTTGTAAGTAACAATTACAACTCTTTAGCTTCAGAATTGCCAGCGACTCCTTTTACCTTGCCAATTAAGTTACCTGCCATCCCTGGCGGGCATTCGATAATACAGGCCCAGTCGCCGTTTGAGAGCCATTCTTCTTTATCCAAATATGGCCTTAAGAATTTACCACATGCGCCGTAACCAGCGCTTGGAATCCTGAATGCCACCCTTACCGGTTCAAATGATAATGGAATCAATGGCTTTAGCACATTGATCGCATCCTTAACCTGTAATTCTAATCTCTTAAACGGATCTACAGAAAATCTACTTTCTTCAAGAGCCAATTCGATTCGAGTTTTAGGATGGGGTGTTTTGGCTTTAGGGTCGATAGCAGTAGAATGAATTTCTTGGATAATCATTTGGCGTTTCTGCTCAACTAAATCCTTTCTTTGATTCGTAGTAAGTTGTATGCTACCTTTTTCGATAATCATAACTGCAATTTCACTAATGTCTTGAGTAGAAAATGTTGATTCAATCGCCTCTTCTGTAGGTCTATCTCCGCCTCTAGCATCATGCCAGACTTCGTCGGTAGCCAGAAAATCATCAATGTTTACACTAGATGGGTCAGACTTGAAACTGTCTACCAAGTCGGGGTCGACTAGTATTTCGTAACGCTTACCGCCGTACTCCCATCGTGCCAAGACAGCGGAGTCTAGGCTTACCATGTTAGCTTTCACTCCTCAAGGGGCTTGAGACGGTCAATTTGCTTGTTAACCTCGTCCCTATCTAGGACTCTGTAACCTTCTGAGTCAACAACTGAAACTTCAACAGCATCTCTGTTTAGTTCCTGGTCGTTAGCGTTTCTGAGCGCTTCCAATCCAAGTTTCATTGCAGCATTAAGTGTCAAGTTTTCTTTCCAGTTCTTCTCGAAATAATCGATAACTGTATTTCTGCCGCTACCAATTGCTCCTGCATGGTATGACTGGTATGCCCCTGATGGGTCAGTTTCGAATAGGTGGATTCCGTTTTCATCTACTCCTCCAATCAATAATGCTGTTCCGAATGGTCTAGAACCGCCGTACTGAGTAAATGACTGCTTGAAGTCACAAATTTTCTTCGTTAGAATATCTACTGGGACTGATGCAGCATATGTGATTCTGTTAACTTGAGCTTCAACACGTGCACGAGCGACAAGTTGTCTAGCATCTGCAACAAGTCCACTGGTAGCAATACCAACATGGTCATCGATTTTGAACATCTTCTCGATCGATTCTGGGATTATTAGGCGACTAGCAATACGCTTGTCACATACCAATACAACGCCATCTCTGAACTTCAGTCCAGCAGTTGTAGTTCCTCTCTTTACGCTCTCTCTAGCATATTCTACCTGAAACAATCTTCCATCTGGACTGAATGTTGTAATGCCGTGGTCATATCCTCTTCCGCTCGGTTGCAAAGTATCCACCTCTAGTGGCTGTCCGGGTCGGGGTCTTATCAACCTTGGCGGGATGCGAGTTATGTGAAGGTGGCAGTACTCTCAAGTGGCGGCAAGGATAGTAGCGCCGCAATATGGTGGGCGCAATGCAAGGGTTGGGACATTACTCATCTTGTTACTATGCTAGTTGAGGGTGATGATTCATGGATGTTTCAAATTCCAGGAACGTCACTGGTAGAGGCGCAAGCCAAATTATGTGATTATGATTGGTTGCCAGTTACTACCCAAGGAGTTCAAGAAGAAGAAATCTTAGATCTTGAAAAAGCACTTTCTCAAATCAAAATAGATGGAATAGTTTCTGGGGCAATCAGATCTGACTATCAGAAAACAAGACTCGAGAGAATGTGTGAACGGCTTGAGATTAAATCATTCACACCGTTGTGGCATCAATCCAGTGAGTCGCACATGGATGGTTTGGTTAGTAACGGGTTTCAGGTAATGATCACAGGAGTCTCTTCCGAGGGTTTGACAGATGAATGGCTCGGGCATATACTGACTACTGATTCATTGCTCCGTCTGAAGTCTCTTGCTGCGAAATATAGATTCAATGTCGATGGTGAAGGCGGCGAATATGAGACATTGGTTGTTGCTGGACCGCACATGAAGGGCTCCTTAGATTTGGGTTACAAAACAGAATGGGATGGTGTCAGAGGACACCTAGTTTTCGAATAAATTGCCCAAAACTTGAACTTTCCATCACTCGGAATGTTCATGTCCTATCCTCAGAGGGAGTACAATATGGCATTCTGCCCACTAGACTATCGATATGGCTGTCAAGAGTTCAAAGAGATCTGGTCCGAATTAGGTCGGCACCAGCGTCAATTGGAGGTTGAAAGAGCTCTTGTATGGGCGCACAAAGAGATGGGTAAGGTCTCAGAAAAGGACTATGCCAAGGTTGCCGAAATCGCAGTTCCTAGTGTCGTTACCAAAGAGAGAGTGTCCGAAATTGAAGCTGAAACAAGGCACGACATCATGGCCCTAACAAAGGCCATGGCTGAAGCGGCAGGAGATGCGGGATGGTGCATTCATTTAGGTGCAACATCAAATGATATTGTAGATACTGCTGTGGGGCTGCAACTCAGAGATTCGATAGTTCTACTCCGTCAACAATTGTGTAATCTGATTGAAGTTACTGCTAATCTGGCTGAAAAAGAGCGAGACACTGTAATGCTTGGAAGAACTCATGGCCAAGCAGCAGTTCCTATCACATTCGGTCTCAAAACAGCTGTTTGGCTAGATGAGATGAGAAGGCAATTGATTCGTTTGGATGAAGCAACTCCACGTATTGCTGTTGGAAAGTTCTTGGGTGCCGTTGGAACCGGTGCTGCACAAGGCGATGGAGCAAGAGAATTACAGAGATTGATTCTTACACATCTCGGTCTACAGGTTCCTCTTGCTACAACACAAGTTGTCGGCAGAGATCGGTATGTCGAGTATGTTTCATGGCTTGCAAACGTGGCTTGTACATGTGAGAAGGTATTGCAGGAAATACGTAACCTTCAGCGTTCAGAGATTGCAGAAGCAGGTGAAGGTTTTGATGTAAAGAAACAAGTAGGCTCTTCAACAATGGCGCACAAGAAAAACCCGATTAAGTCTGAAAACGCATCAGGTCTGGCAAGGATTGTACGTTCATTCATTATCCCTACATATGAAAATGCACTACTCTGGCATGAAAGGGATTTGGCAAATTCAAGCAGTGAAAGATTTACACTATCTCATGGTTCTGCACTATGTGAAGATGTGATTGCCAAAACCGCCAATGTATTGACCAATCTATGGGTTGACAGAGATAGAATGCTAGCAAACATCGCTAGTCAGAAGGGTCTAGTCATGGCTGAAAAGGTCATGATTGAATTGGTAGGTCACGGGATTGGTCGCGATGAATCGCACGAAATTCTTCGTTCTGCATCATTCGAAGCAATAGAGAATGGTGAGGAATTAATCGATGTCTGTGCTAGGACTCCTGCAGTTGCTGCAGCATTCTCCATAGAGGAACTAGAAGCAATGTTTGACCCTGCTAACCATATCGGAGTCTCGGGTGAAATTGTTGATGAAGCTGTTGAATTAGCACGAAGCGCAATTCAATGATCTTCTGTTTGTTCTCTTTGCATCATCGATGTTCTGACTAATATCATCGCAATTAATGCAGATATTGTGAATGCAATTCCTACCATCTGTGACATACTGTACCACAGAACAATCACTCCGCCTAGAGAAAGATATGCGAATACCTGGCACAATGCAGACGCAAAATTTAGTCTCTTCAACATATCTTCATTTAGATCCCCATTATGTTCCATCAAGAATGTGTAAATCAAGAAATAAACTCCTTGGAAAGGAATTGTTGCAGCAATTATAGTAAGTGCAATCTCCCTTACTAGTTTCGGGTTTGATTCTTGCTCAATACCCTGGAACAGTAATACAGCGGTATTTGTTCCCAACAATGCAGCCATTATTGTCCATCGCTTGTCTTGCGAAGAAGTTCGACTCTCAACATTGACCGAACCTTCGCTCATGAAAAGCGTGCGTACTGTGAAGGGTTTGTATGTTGCCCTTAAGAAAATTAAAAAATGTCCAAATTAAGAGGTTACCAAAGATAACGGAATGCTAGAATTATGCTACCTGTAATGCTGGCAACAATCATCAGAATTACAATCATTGCATTTGGGCCGTACTCATTAGTGTCGTCTAATGCAGTCCCAATCAGGCCATCACGAGCAATTGCTTTCGAGAAACTACCTACCTCTTCAAACTTAGGAAGCGGTCTTCGAGGTATCCTTTCACCCTTGCGTAATTCTCCTGCCATATTCGATGTGAAGAGTAATTGGGTCATATGGCTTGCCATTGATAGAATGTTGGGAAAGCAATATCTTGTATGGGTGGGTAGAATGGAATATGCAAGAGCCAACTGTTGCTGATATGTCAATTGCCGATGAGCATATTGTTGTTGAAATGAAGACAAGAATAAGCGAAGTATGCAAAGAACTTGCAGTAAATCCTGATCATGCAGTTTTAGTCAAGAAAGGTAGTGAGATTCTAGGTGTCGTAACAGCCCGAAGTATTTTCCAGAAAATGTCAGAAGGAGTAAATGCAACTAAAGTTAAAGTTAGCAAGATTATGAGGACAAATATCTTATCAATTTCAGCAGATACTCCACTTTCAATTGGTTTGGATTTGATGAGTAAAGAAAATCCAGATGCAATTGTTATTACCGGTCCAGAAGATGAATTTGTAGGTTACTTTTCTACCAGTGATTATCGTGATGCTACTCGTAAATTAGAAGCTCACCAAAAAATGTCTTCTCGATTATCTCGTTCTCGCAAGGTTATCACAGAAAAAGCAGAGGAAAAGGATAGCAATGGTGACTTGCTCGACCTTTTACTTGGTGATGTCTTAGAAGAGGAAGAAGAAGTAGACTCCCTATCAACATTGAGTTTTGAATGAGTTGATATTATGAGTCTCTGGGAAGCGCCTTTGGACGACTCTTCTATCCATCTTGCAGTTGAGGGTTCATGTGGTGGTACCTCTATGGGTATACAATTGGCTCGTCAAGCGATTTCTGGCGGCGGCAGAGTCCTTTGGGCTTCACCTGAATTACCCAATGGAACTCGTTTTTCTCAGATTTTTGCCGGTATGGATTTAACCGCCTCATCCCGATTTCATGCCATGAATTTAGTAGGTAATTTCGACCAAGCACTAGAGTCATTATTGCATACTGCAAATGTATTGCCTGGTGTCAATTTGGTAGTATTAGACGATTATTGTCCTGATAGTGGTAAGATTCCATCAGACATTATCGCTGGTGTTAACAAGATGATATCAGATAGTAAATGGACAACTTTGTTGATTTCTAAAGGCGGGGTTTCAATGGACGATAGCCCATTGACTGCTCGTGGTAAGAAAAAGATTAACTCTGACAAAGTATGGCTTCTCACACGTCCAGATTCAGATTCAAAAAGAATACTCTGGATAGATGACGAATCAATCTCTCTGCGATTGGCAGAAGAGGGTTTCATCAATTGATCATTCGTTTTCTTCTTCACCGAGAAGCTTGGCCATCTCGTCTAAAGCATCATCGTCAGGTTCATCGAATTGTTCTGGGTTCTTAGCCGAACCTTCCATCATGTCATCTCCTGCAACTGCAGGCTCAGATTCAGCTTTGACTCGTGCCATGTTTGCACGACCCTGATTTGTAATGTACCAAACCATTGCCAGCAAGGTAAGTCCGAGTACAATGTAAGTGATTTGTGTTGAGTTGACCATGATGTTGCCAATAGGTATCGGCTATCAACATTTAGGACATTAGGCCATACTCTTCGCTAAATGGCGTCTTTTATCGACAGGTGGTTGAGCCCATCCACTAATCGGTGGAATCCTGTCTGATTCAACCCATTTGTCTAAACTTTTGATTTTACATTTTGGACATCTAACCCCTTGCCCTTTGCCCATAGATTTCATCCGTGTGCCACATTCGCATACGGGCCTCTCTAGATTTTGAGATTGTGTTACTCTAATACCTTCAAGATGAATTTTACCTTCAAATTCCAGACCGATATATTCGATGGAATCTCCTTCTGTTAGCCATTGTGCCAATTTGTTAATATCTCCCGATTCTGAAAATGCTAGAATGTTATTGTTCAAAATTACGTGACCTCCATTGAGTATTTCTTTTGTCCCAACAGTGGTTTTGTGAATCGACTGAATGTGATCTCCAGATGCCTGGTTAGTTCTGAAAATCCTGTAACCTGTTGTTTCAGCACTTCCGTTGATTAATTCTTTAGTAGCCATTAATGCAACATCTGAACTTGTTGCCCTTACTCCAAACATTACGGGGCATGGACCTCTAGGCGCAATCAAACCGCGATTATTTCTTGGGTCCCTGCAAAGGAATGTACCTTCCATTGCATCAACTGTTGTAAGCGACTCTTCACTTACTCTTCGCTCGCCCTTTCTCCATGCGATTCCTTCCCATGTAGCAACATCCCCGCTCCATGCACATGAGGCTGCAGCACCGATGCGCCCTTGTCCACCCCATTGATGGCCACCTTCGATGAAAGTAGCCTCACCTCTAACGGCATTCCAATAGTGGATTTCATCTGGTTTAGTCACGAATAATGTCATGCCTGGGTCGGATGGGTATTGTTTTCTGTCCGAATGTTCCGAATGTGATATCTCTCCTTTCAGTAGAGAAATATGCTTTATCCAGTATTCATCTAACCACTTAATTATGCTTTCATCACAAAAAAGTTCGACCGATAAGGAAGCATTACCTCTTGTTCTTTGAGCTGCAAATGGCCATAACCTAGTCAACCTTGGTTCTCCATATTTGCATGGTAGTGCATCGAGTAGTTGATGGAATACTAGAGTGGTACAGCCACCATCTAGTGAATCAGTATCATCAAGTCCAAGCCACATAACTATTCCACCGGGTTGAATTCATCACCTTCATCATTCGCAATGATTCTATCGATAACGCCAGCAATTCCTACCATTTCATCAACTTGGAATAGCCTTGCACCCACGGCCCAACCTGCACCCATGTCTGAATCTCTATCTCCAATCATTAGATCCATTGGATGAATTGGTTCTGGCTTGGAGCCCCACCAATCCACCTTGTCATGCGACTTACCTCGGATAATTTCTGATGCTCTGTTTAACATTCCTGGCCGAGGTTTTCTGCATTGGCACTTATCTCTGGTTCTATGTGGACATGTCATTAGGACATCTAAAGTTCCGACTTCTTCTTGTAATTTTGAATGTATCGAATGTATTCGATCTTCATCCCATAATCCACGCATTATTGCGGACTGGTTTGTAACAATGGCAATTCTATAGCCCATGTCGCGTAAAGACATAATCGACTCTTTAGCACCAGGGATAATTGTCAACTCTTCTGGGTTGTTGATGTAATTTGGACTACCATAGTTTAGCACTCCATCTCTATCGACAAATGCAATCGCACCATTCCAATTATCGTCGGTTTTCGAGGTATTTACCTCTGCGATTGGCCCCTCCATGTTATCGTTGCAAATCAATCACCTCTATGTGCATTAAGGAGAAGTCATTAGAGGAAGCAGCCTTCAGCCAGTACTCATGGCAGGTGACCTTCTAGTCGACAGGTCTGTCGCTACCATTCTTGGTGCGATAGGTATGTTCATTCTTTTTGTCACTTGGCGAATGCGCTCTGAACGTTTAGAAATAATCGCCCCAATCGGTTGGCTGTTAACTGGTTTTTACTTTTTTAATGAGACAGGGTTCTACTATTATCATGAAGATGCGGTTTTGACCATAATGAGTGCTGCAACCTTACCTGGCGCCATTGCTATCGCTGTTTGGGAAAGGAGAGTTGTGATCAAGAAGTATGCTAGTGCACTTCGTTGGTTCCGAGGTGCTGTTGCGGCAGCAGGGCTACCGTATCTCCTAATTGCTCATGTTCCTATGCTCAATGTTCTAGCGATTTGGTTTGTTGCTTGGCAATCAGCAGCACTGCTTTCATTCGCTGGTGGTGCTGATGTGACTTTAGGTGATACTTACGCAAATCCGGTTAATGGGCAATCCGTTGAATGGAGTTCTTGGGAAGGTAACCGTTGGTTCTTGACAGAAGAAATGTCAGAATATTCATTCCATACTGAATTGTTGGTTAACGGTGAACCTCTATACATTAATTTCGTACTTGCTTGCACTGCAATCCAATCAATGATAATCTTCGTAGGTGCAATATCTGTTCTTGATATTAGCTGGCGAAAAAGAATCAGAGCACTTTTCATTGCACTATCTTTGATTCACATTCTCAACCTGTTTAGGAATGCTGGATTGATTTGGTTGCAAATGGGTTATCCTGACTGGCGATGGATGAATCTGACAATCTTTGAATTCGGTCACGCATATGCTTCAAGAGTAGTATCACTTGGTGCAATGTTCTTGCTCGCTTTAGTACTGTTTGAAATGCTACCGCAAATGCATAGGCATGTACTTTCATTGCTCAGACCACTTGGTCTTGAACCTGGTAAAAAGCGCAATCAATCGTAGAGATCTGATACTTTCATATCAGTTGGAACATCTGCAACTGGCGGTCCTAAATCCAATGCAGGTGGTACTTCCTGAATTGTTGGTGGTGGACTAGTTGGCGCCTGTGGCAAATTAACCAACATTTGTTCAGCCATGTTGTCCTTTTGATATTCCCAAGCATATTCAGGTTCTCTCTTAGAGCGTACAACCATGAATCCAAGTACGGAAACTAGAATCAGCCCTAGCATCCCGGCGGATACCCATATGACATCATTATCTACTGATGCGAATACATCTGCATTGTCTCCTACGCCGTCACCGTCGGTATCTGTGTCTTCGTTAGGGTCATCAGGGAATGCATCCTTGTCATCAGGTGTTCCATCACCATCTCTGTCCAGAGGATCGTAAGTTGTCACACAATCCTCTCCATATTCCTCCATTTCACCGAAATCAATGTATCTGTCATTATTCCTGTCAATTTCAAAGAAATCATATTCATTTAGCCAAGCAATGCTGGACATGAGCTCAATGCTAATTTCATCAGATTCCATTTGCGAATATGTCATGTAAAGTTCGTTTTCACAGTTGCACATTTCTAATTTAGCTTCATTCATATCAATGACTTCATCCTTGTTTAAGTCCAATTCTTCGAATTCCTCTTTGTCCTCATCCAATTCTTCCATTGATAAGTCCCCGTCACCATTGTAATCGAGTTCTTCAAACATTAACTCTGCCAGTTCATTACATGGAATAATCTCATCATCCGGGTCAACAGGATTTACAGGAACTACTGGTCCTGGTCCAGGTTGGTCAAAAGACTCCCATTTAGCAATTATTGATATGTCCTGAATGTCAGTAATTGCAGTAATTGTAATGTCGACTCTTCCGCTTGCAAAGAAAATATTGATTTCTTCTTCAGCTTCTCCGGAATCCGATTCATAGTTTCCATCTTGTCCCCATTGGCGACCCATTGGTCCTCCGCCTCCGCCTTCGAAGTCATCCCAATCTATTTCTTCAGTTTCAGCAAATAAAGCAAGGTCACCTTCTCCGCCCCATGTCCTGATTGTAATATCATTGGCCATTTCATTTTCAAGTTCGATGTAGAAGAATAGTTCCTCTCCTTCTGGTGCACTCATTCCAGACAATTCTTCTTCATTGAATAATTGGATTGGTTCTCCATCATAGGACCAAATATATCGGTCTTCAAATGATGCAGTGATGTCTATTCGGCTGTAATATTCTTCACTACCAAGTAAGATATACCAGCGCCCAGGAGTTGGGTCGTTGAAACCAATTTTGTCACCTGCACCTGGTGCATTAGAATGAGTATCGTATGTTGTCCAAGTTGGATATTGGTCTAATCTCATCATAAGTTCTGCTTCGCCATCTCCACCACTAAGGTCGACCTCAAGCCTCTCAGTACCAATTGGTACGTCGATGTAGAAGTACTGATCTAGTCCTGAAAAACCACTTAGTGGTCCATAGTCCATTCCTGCCGTCAATTCAATAGCCGATTCTGGGTCTACATTATCTGGATTGTAGGTGTAATCTGCCTGTATTGTTACTTCACGACAGCCAGAATATGAGGTTAGCATGACGTAATATATGCCAGGCTGAGCATCGAATAGTTGCACGGTTTCATCGTTTCCTGAATTATATGAACTGTCAGAAGTTTGTTGCCCACCAATTTGTCTTCCTTCGCTACTTCCTGATGCAAACATAAAGTCGTCTTCTATCCAACCCCAATCATCTGTTCGTGGTAGAGCATTGT
>Ga0233444_10004423_pt1 | contig 13436 bp, 9 predicted proteins | sample SI_124_October20_6_FD_182792 | JGI IMG/M metagenome (GOLD analysis project Ga0233444, IMG submission 182792) | Seawater microbial communities from Saanich Inlet, British Columbia, Canada - SI_124_October2016_10_MG | ecosystem: Environmental > Aquatic > Marine > Inlet | place: Canada: British...
GCCCTCGCCCTCGCCCTCGCCCTCGCCCTCGCCCTCCCCCTCCTTGCTCTGCCCCTGCGCCCCGTGGTTGGCGCGCGCGTCGCTGGTCGGGTCGAGGCCCCTTTTCAGCGACAGTTCGGGCATGCTCTCCGATTTCGCAAGCAGTTGCGCGACCGGCGGTGGGCTCCAGGTGCGCATCAGAGGCGACCGGCCTATGCCTCGAATGGGTTGGGGGATGGGGCTAACGTCGTACCTATCAAGGTTCTTACGGTAAGCCTCCATTAGGCCAAAGCAGGGCGAGGCCGATCGGTGGTTGGTCGACTTGAGGATTATGCTATCGAGCGAGGTTGTCTTTGCCAACGGCACCGGCAAAGCTGCCGATTCGCGACGGCGGTCGCGAAAGCTTCGGTCGGCCATGCCCGGTACGAGTGCCTGCAACCGGGGATCACGCGCGCAGCTACCGCCGCGCGCGTGTGGAATTGCGTGCCACAAGTTGCAAACTGCCAGGAGGCCCTCGTCGCGGACGGGGACGTCCCAAAAGACCAAGCCGCAACGCTAGGGCAGGTTGCAACACCGCGCCCCAAAAACGCGCGCGGTGCTGCGGCTTTATGCGTGGAGCGCTTCCGCGGCGACTCGTTCGTCGCATGCCGCCGTACGACAACGAAGATGCGGTGGTGGATTTCAACGAGGCGAGCCTGTACCTGCCGCTGGCCCAGACGGTCTTCTCGATCTGCGCGTGCGCGGTGGTGAGCGTGCTCTCGTGCTGGCTCGCGCCCAACGGCGCCGTCTCGGCGGTGCGCACGCTCGCGCTGTGCAGCGCGACGGGCGGCTTGCTGATGCGTGCGCCCATCCGCCTGGGCAAGGCGCACGGCATCACCGTGGTCTTTGCGGCGCTGCAACTGGGGATCCCGCTGTACCTCAGCACGCTCGTCATCGAGCAGCTGGTGCACACGTGCAGCGTGGACGCGTCCCATGCGCCCAGCTGGAGGCACGTGGTCTTCCACAGCGCCGTGGCCGTCCAGGTGTACGCGGGGTTCATGCGCGCGCGCGCGCCGCTCGAGGACACGGACCGGCCCTTCATCCTGACGCTCCTCGCGCTCATGGTCATCGCGATCATGCCGCCGCCCGCGGTCGCGCTCGTCGGGCCGCTCTGCCAGTCGGTGGACCTCTGGGAGGCCGCCGACCGCATCGTGCGCGCCTTCTTCTTCGGCATGCTCTACGGCTTCAACGTGTACGCCAGCACTCGCACGCGCAACAGCACCTACTCGAACACCTCGATCGTCTTCTTCCGAAGCGCGTCGGCCTCGCTCTGGGTGAGCGGCGCCATGGCCTGGTGGTTGCCGCTCGCCGTGGCGCAGTGCGCCATCATCCTGCACGCCCGCGCCATGCGCAACAACGCCCACACCACCAAGGAGTACAAGAGGGTGGAGAGCACGAGCTCCACCGACGACGAGGACGTCGAGGCCAACCTCCCCAACCTCCCCAACCTGGAGCCGCAGCTGGCCGATCCCGTGGCCGAGCAGAATCGGCTGCTCAACGAGCGGCCGCTCTACGTGGACGAGCCCGCCGCGGCGGGGGGCGCCAAGCTCATCGACCTGAGCGCGTGCGCGCAGGAGCTGCCCCCCGCCTGCGCGCACGAGCCGATCGGGCAGCTGGCCTTCCAGCAGCTGTCGCTCGTGGAACCGGTGAGCGATAGTGCGCACAGCGACTCGTTTAGTGCGTCCGTGGCCAAGACCCTGGCGATGGAGGAGGAAAGTTCACAGTAAAGTTGCGCGGCCGGCGCGAAGTTGCGGATGAACGCCGCTAGTGCTGCGACGAACGGCGGTTGCCAGCACGCGGAGTGGGAGTGGGGAAGGGAGGTTGGCGTCGCGCAAGGCCACGCAAGGCCGCGCAAGGCCATGCGAGGCGTCCGCGCGCTCCTCAAACGCACCGCGCCGGGCAAGCTGGCCAAGAGCGGCAAGTTTGCCTGCTTTCGCGCGCGCACCGAGTCGAATCGGCCGACGGGGCCCAAACTGCGCGGCATCACGAAGCTGCTCGCGAAGCGCCTCCACTCTCCCGCAACGCTGCCAAGCACCGGCAGCTGGCGCGGCGGCGCATGGGCCGGCGCCAAGGGCGGGCTGCGGCGCGGCCGCGCAGTGGACGCGCAGGTGTCGCGCCTGTGCAACGCGTCCGCGCTTGCGCGCAAGCACTCCAAGATGCTCAAGCTGACTCGGCTGTTCTTCAACGCGTTGGCCTACCACGGGCTCACCCCCGTCGGGTCGCAGCGCGTCGTCATCGACGCGCTGCGCGGCATCGGCACGGCGGCCGACGTCGTGTGCATGCGCGGCAAGTGCGAGCTCGTGCTTGTGGAGCTCAAGACCGGGTTCGGGGGCGACCGCACGCAGGGCGTGGGCTCGTGCCTGCAGTCGCCGCTGGGCAAGACCAAGGACTGCCACGTGAACCGCCACTTTGCGCAGCTGGCCGTGACGCTGCACCTGTTCAAGCAGGAGGAGGCGACGCTGGCCAAGCTCGCTGCCAAGGGCATCGACAAGGTCTCGGGCTGCGTGCTTTACGTCGATGCCGATCTCAGCGAGAAGTTCTCGCTGCCCGCCTGGTGGGAGCGACGCGCCGCGCGCATAGTGGATCGCATAACCTAGGGACGCAACCGTGTTAGCAGAGGCGTCCGCGAACATGGTGTCCCTTGCTCTCGTAATCACCTACCTCTTTCTGGTACTCGTGGTCGTGATCATCGCCGTGCTCTGCTGTTTGGGATGCGGGTGCCACGTGCCGGTCGGAAAGTGTCTAAAATGCTTCTTCGAAAACACGACGGTCTGCTGCAACCGGTGTTGCAAGCGAAAAAAAAAGAAAACCAGGTACAGCAACAACATCGTGGACGACGTCAACGAGAAGAATGCCGACGCGGAGGAGGCGCGCGAGCGCAGGAAGCAGGCCGAAGACGACAAAAACATCGCCGGGTGCTGCTCGTGGATCCCCTGGATCCTGACGTGTGGGATGTGCTGCGGGATGTGCTCCGATGAGCCCGTCCGGGCCAGCGCCAACACCACCAACCAGAACGGCAACACGCAGACCAACACGCAGATCTCGACGACCAACAACGTCGTCGTGGCGCAGCCGATATCCAACAGTGGAATCGGCGACGACGACGTGGTGGGCACAGAACACGCCGTGGCGGTCTCGATTCCGCTCTTGTCCATTTATTAGTGCGGGTGCTGGCAAATTTATTACATCAGTTGGTTCGTGTTTACGCGCCGGTGCCCGTGTCCGCGCGTGTCCGCGCGTGTTTACGTGGGTGCTTAATCTAAATCGATGACGCTCTCGGGGTCCGGGTCGGGAATCGGGGCGGGGTGGGAATCGGGCGCGATGCGCAGCCGCGCGCCAAAGCCGCCGACGAGCACGTCGACGCCTTCCTCGCGCTGCAACCACAACCGCAGCCGCTGCGCGTGCTCCTGCAGCTCGGAAACCGCCGGGAACGCGAATCCGAGCATGCCTTTTGGGAGTACGTGTGCCGGTGTGCCCGTTGGCAACTCACTTGCTTGCCTTGGCCTTGGCCTTGGCCTTGGCCTTGGTCTTGCCGTCCTCGTCCTCCGAGTCGCTGTCGCTGCCGGCACTCATGCGCTCGCTGGCGGCGGCGGCCGCCGCCTTGGCTTTATCCGCCGCCTTGCCGGCCAGCTCCTTTCCGGCTACCGCCGCCTTGCCGGCCAGTTCTTTGCTCTTGCGCACCGCCGCGTTGGCCTTGGACTTGGCCATCTTGAGCGCATCGCCCAGCATGCCGGCCGTGTCGACCTCGTGGTATTCGCTGCTGTGCAGATAGACCGGCTCCGCGTCGTATCCACGGAAGGCCTTGTCCACGACGTTGCCCACCGCGCGCGGCGTGGGGTGCTGCGGCGTGAAGCGCACAAACGGCCGGGCCGGGCCGTTGTTGGCAATCCCAAGCTGATCCGAGATGGTGGCGCCAACGGGTGGCGCGGGCGCCACGGATATGGGAGAGGAGGGGCGCATCAGCACCGAGTCGGAGTCTACGGGCACGCGTCGGAGAGACATGTTGCGGCGCCACTCCTTCTCCTTACCATTGCAAAACGGGTGGTCTTTATCACAGGACTACTCCGCCTGGTCTTCTACGTTGGGGCCCTTTAAGCCACCACACACGTGCCCCCGCTGGTCCAAGCCACACACGTTGCACTTGTTCTTGCTCTCAACCTTCAGGCGCGCCTCGGTGCGAAGGCGCAGGTGGCGATTGCGCACCGACTTGATCGTGCGTTGCGGAAAGCCGGCCTGCTCCAGCTGGTCCAGCACGTCCTTCCACCTGAGCGTCGTCATCTCAGCAATGATGGCATTGCGCGCGCGGTCCTCGTTGCCCGTGAAGCGTACGTGTGTTGGTTTGGAAGGCGGCGGCCGCTCGCCCGGCCTCATGCGCAGCCAGTCGCCAAATGTCAAAAGTTGCAAACGGCCCATGCCGCGCTATTCGAGAGGCCAGGAAAAAGCGCACGAGTACCCGGCACACGCACGCGCACGCGCAAGCGCGTGAACCGGGAGGGGTGGGAGGGGTGGGAGGGAGAAGCAGGAGGGTGGGAGAGCGTCGTGCCAAGCGGGCAGATGATCCGCGACGAGATGCCGCTCCCCGACGTGCTCAAGTTCAAGGCCCCAGTAAAGTGCATGAGCGCCAAAACCTTCAAAAAGCAGAAGGCCGTCATCCTGCGCCAACTCCGCACGCGCACGGACCCACCGCCTCGGCTCATGCGCGCGGGCACCGGCGCACCGAGCGCGTGGCGCGCCAACTTGTGCGCGCTCTTGGAGCAGCCCACCGCGACGGCAGTCCGCGGGTTCAAGCTCTACAAGCTGCCCGTCGATCTGTGCCATTGGAACGAGCCGGCGTGGATCGCAAACGTGCACGTGGTCGTTGCGACCGTCTCCGAGAGCGGCACCGTCGTGTACAAGGATCCCACCGCGTGCGAGGACAGCCCGTACATTTTTGTGCCGAGCGACCGCGCGCACGTGGACCTCACAACGGAGCAACTCCTGTCGAGCGATTGGCACTCGGGGCGCGTCGTGGGCGGCGACCCGCGCTTCTGCCAGGCGTTCATACTGCACGAGCAGGTGAAGGGGCGCCAGCACAGCGTGATCGCCACGAGGCCCGAGGATCTGAGAGCGAAGCGCAACGTCTTCGTGCAGTTCCTCCCGCACTTTGCCGAGTGGTACCGCGAGCGATGCGACGCCGTCGACGGCGTCGACCCGGAGACCCAGGCGGAGCTCATGGGCATGCCGGTCTTCAACTCGGCGCTCGAAGCGACCAGCCGCGACGCGTGCCAACGCGAATGGATGGGGTTGCGCAACCCCGAGGCGTGCTGCGATGGCCTGCTTGGGGTCATGCTTGAGCTGCAGTGCCGGCAGCAGCTTATGCGCGGCGAGATCAATCTGCAAAAGGCGAGGGAGCTCTTCTTTGCGTACTTTGACAGCACGGCAACGATCGTGCGCGCCACACAGGCCCAGCGCCTCATCGAGCGGCTACAGGCGAATGGGTTCAACACGCTGTACTCGTAACACTCACGACTTGCGCCGGTCGAACTGCCGGAAGCCTTCCGTTGCGCACACGCGCGCCGTTGCGCACTCTCACGCGTGTGCGTGTAACGGTTGTGTCATTTTTTTATCGGGTGCGCACATGCCACCGTTGGAGACACCGCGCCTCACGCCGATTCCCGGGGCTCCAGCCCGCACATCTCGCGGATCCACGGCTCGCTCTGCTCAAAAAAGCCGTACGGGTGCTGGCGCGCGTGGCCCGGGTACAGGACCTGCGCGACGCCCCGGTCCTCGCTGCCGAGCGACACGGGCGTCCTGATGTTGGCGACGTCGTCGTCGAGGTAGAGCACCTCGTCGCCATTCAGGTCCAGCTCCAGCAGCCACCCCGCGACGACGCCAAGCTTGTCGACGACTTTGTCTGGATCCTCGCCGTCGGCCGGCGGGTCGTTCAGCGGCGGCACGTCGGTGCCGTAGACCAGGTTGCCCAGCGGCTCGTCCTGCTCGGTGAAGTAGTCGGCGAGTCCCGCGGCCTCGAGCGCGATCACGATGGCCTCCTTCAGGCCGTAGGAAAGGATCCGCAGCTCCGTGCCGTTGTCGATCAGCTCCTGGAAGAGCTCCTGCATCCGCTGCACGCGCTCCGGCCCGCCAAAGTTCTTGATGTGCTCCTGCTTGGTCAGGCCCTTGAACACGTTCAGCTTGTCGCTCGTCACGTTCCGGAGCGCTGGCCGCTTGCCACGCTCGATGATCGTGACCGTCATCGTCAGGTCGAAGTCGAGGATGAGCAGCTTGATGGAGGGCGCGAGCTCCTCCTCCTCCTCCCCCTCCCCCTCCCCCTCCCCCTCCTGCTCCTCGACCTCGGGCGCGTCCCGCTTGCCCAGCAGGTTGTCGAGCACCCCGCTCGTGGCGAGCGCCGGTGGGCCCAGTTGCAGCTGGTGGAGGGCCGGCAGCATGGGGCGCGCAGCGAGTCAAATCGCGGTTGGGTAAACCAGCGCTGGCGCCACCTACTCCAACCCCACCGCGCTCCAGTTATGTTGGTGCTGCGTCCGCCAGGGACGCAGTCCACGCGCACCCCTTGCATGAGTTTGATTTTAAAAGCACCCCAACGCCCACACGGCTACGCTGCCACACTCCAACCCTAACACACACACACACACACACACACACTTGGAGCGGCGCGGCTTCACATGGCCGCGGAGAGCTGCTGCTTGAACGGAGCGTGGAGGTGCTTCCACACGTCGAAACGCGTGCCCAGGACGAGCGGAGCGTCGAGCTTGAGCTCTTTGTTTGCGAAGGTGGCGGGCTTGGGCCCGCTGAAGAGAAGGGTCTCGGAGCAGAAGACGCCGCCCTTGTAGCCCCCCTCGTTGAAGAAGCAGGAAAGTTGGTAGCACGCATTGATCGCAACCTCCTTGGGGTCGGGATGCGTGTGGTCGTAGTACGGGCGAGCATGGTCCTCGGCGACCCAGTCGAGCGAGGCATTGATGGTCACGTGGTCGTTGCCGATGGGCTTGGTCGTGATCTTGGCGCGCCACAGCTCGGGGCGGTGCAGCAGCACAAGCTCGTGCAGGCGCGTGGCGATCTTGATCAGGTACTCGACGCGGCAGGCGGCGGCGGCCACGTCGCCCTGGGCGATGGTGGCGTTGTGAAGGTTCACGTCCACGGGCAAGTGGTAACGCATCGCGAGGGCGCAGAGCACTTGCAGGCAGGCGTCGATCTTGGCGGCGACGTCCTCGGACGACGGGCTGGCCACGCGGTCGATGAGCGCCTCGACGACGTCGCCCATGGAGTCGTCGTCGTCGTCGTCGCCGGCACCGGACGCAGTGGCGGGCTCTTTGGGGTTGGCGAGCGCGACCAGCGCGGCGAGGGTGGCCGCGACCGCGCGGTGGGCGATCTTTTGGTCGACGAGGAAGGGCAGCAGCGCGCGCGCGTGCGCGAGCTTCGACACCGTGCCAAAGTTGGGCACGGCGTTGGGGTCGCTGGGCTCGTCCACCTCGGCCTTCTGGCCCGGCGGCTTCGCGAAACGCGGCGGCGGCGGCGGCGGCGCGGACCACGCATGCGCCTCGGTCTTCATGGGCTCGTCGTCGCTGCCGTCGGCGCCGCACGAGCGGTAGACTGGCCCGGAGTTGTCGCTCGAGCTGCCGAGCGAGCGGAAGCAGCTGCCCGAGTTGCCGTTGTTGTACCACTCGTGCCCACAGTCGCCGTCGTCGCTGCAGTGCGGCTCGTTCGTGTACACGGTCTTGCCGTTCTTGGCCGTGTCGGGGTTGGAGAGCGACGCCAGTTGCAGCCACGGCAGGTCCGCGTCGGCGCCCAAGGGCTTGAAGGCCGGCACGACGGCCTTGACGCCCGACTGAAGGGAGTGGTCGTGCTTGTTGCCCAAGTCGTACTGCGTGATCTTGGCCACGTAGGAGGTGATGCACCGGTTGACGATGCCGACCTCCTCGAGCAGCTCGGCCACGCGCTTGGGGTGGCCCGGGTTCTTGAGCGTCGCGATGTCGGCGTCGGCGAAGAGCGGGTCGAGGTGGCGCAGCACGCGCTTGACGTCGACGGCGTGGCCGTCGCTGCTGCGCACGTCGATCTTGTAGCCCTCGCCGTGCGGGCCGACGCTCACGACGCCGGCGCACCCGTCGTGGCCCAGAAAGTCGGGTGGCGCCACCGTGAAGACGCGCTTCTCGCCGAGGCCCAGCTCGTAGACCGAGTCGACGCCGTGGGGGTTCTTGGAGTTGATCGAGAACACGGGAAGGCTCTTGTCGCCCTTGTGCGAGAGCACCTGGCCGGCGATGACGACCTGGATCTTGGCCGACATTGCCGCGACGCAGCGCGCGATGCCCTTCATCGCCGCCGAGCTGACCGAGCGGTCGATGGCCTCGATCAGCGTCTCGCCGTGCGTGGCCACGAGCTTGACGGTGCGGTGGTTGGCCCACGCGCCGCAGCCGATCGCGAAGGAGGTGTACTCGGCCACGCCCTTCTTGAGCTCGGCGTACGCGGGCACGAAGGTGTCCTCGTCCCAGAGCGCGCCGTCGGTCAGCAGGCCGAGCGCGACGTGGTCGGTGGGCTCGCAGTGCGTCTTGACGAGCTGCGCCCACGAGGTGTACCGCGTGCCGCCCGACTGCTGGTTGGTGCACAGGTCGTCGACGGCCTTGTCGATCGCGGCCTTGCTCGCGGGGTCGCCCGTGACCACCGGCACGCGCGCGCAGACGGTGAACGCCGAGCAGTGGAAGCCCACGAGGGTCGCGATGAAGCGGTCGTTCGGGCTGGCCACGCCGGCCTCCACAAACTGCTTGGGCAGCGCGCGCATCTTCTCGCACGCGAGCTTCACCTCCTGGCAGGCCAGGTGCCGGTTGGTGTGCGGCGAGCTGCCTTGGCGCATTCCCATGCTGCCGCTCAGGTCGACGACCCAAACGATGTGGATCGTCTTGCCGGGGGCGTTCTTGAGGTCGGGCAGCGTCTTGGGGGCGGTGACCTCGACGAGGGCGATGCCCGCTCCGTCTTCCACGGGCGCCCAGCAGAGCATGGTGGTCCGCGGAAGCTTGTTGCGGTCCGCTTCGGCCTTTGCGATCTGCGCGTCGCCGACCGCGTCGGTGAGGAAGTCAAAGTCGGCGTCGCTCTCGGTGAGGACGCGGAAGCGCAGGCACGGCGGCTGCAGCGCGGGCGTGGTGAGCTCGATGCGGCACGGCTCGTCGCCGGTGGGCTGGATCCAGTAGGTTGGCTCGCCGCGGCGCTCGGCGTCGAGCTTGGCCGCCGCGCGCGACGGCAAGCTGAGCTTGGCGCCATACTTGGCCACCTGGTTGATCTTGAGCTCGAACGGCACGTCGTTGGCCGGGGGCTGCACGGCAAAGTCGGAGCACTCAAAGGTGGGCTCGCCGTTGCGCTTGGGCAGCAGAAGGCTCTTGCGATCCACGTCGTCGCACGAGAGCACAAAGTGCGCCGAGAAGGTGGCCGCCACCTGCGGGCCGTCGCCGCCCTTCCACGCCGGGATCTTGACCGTCTGCGCGTAGACCTGCTTGCTGACGGCCTGCAGGCACGCGCCGTAGTTGTTGGACCTGTTGATCGTGTCGAACGCTTCCTTGGCCTTCTTGATCGGCTCGTACTTGCTCTTGTCGTCGTAGCCGTCGATGCTCACGCGGCTGTCGCTGAGCGTCGTGCCCTCGAGGCGCGGCAGCTCGCACGCGACGCTCGCCGTGTGGCCGGTCGGGTTGGTGAAGTAGTACGCAAAGCGCCACTCCATGGCCGTGGGGTCAAAGGTGAGCGTCACCTTGTCGGGGCGGAGCTCGGACGACTGCAACGTGGTCTCGAGCGTTCGCTTGGCCGAGACGACGCGCTGCTGCGCCTCGGAGGCGCCCGGGTCGCCGGGCTTCATCGTGGCCTGGTCGTAGAGCGCATTCTTGAGCTCCTCCTGCAGCCCCAGCTCGGCGCGGGCGGACTCGTTGGTGGAGATCGCAAAGCGCGCGTTGGCGCACACCTCGTGCGACTCGGGCGCGTAGTCGAGCGGGTCCGTCACCTCCTTCCCGCTCCCGGCCGCGGCGATGGCAGCCTGCGCCGCCTCGTCGAGCTGGACCGCCTGCGGCTCGCGGTCGTTGGTCGGGTAGGGCGAGGTGAGGAGCGCGCGGTCGCCATCGGGCAGCGCGCCGTAGCCGATCAGCGAGGCCGCGCAGCCCAGGTCCTCCGGGGCCTGGGCGTCGACGGCCATCTCGTCCTCCTCCGACTTGACAATTTTGGAAATGTCGCGCTTTGACGCGCACGCACGAGCACCGGAAGCCGAGGCGGGGGACGACATCGCGAGGGTTGGTTGGTTGCGTTGGGTGCGTTGGGTGTGTTGGGTTGGGCGCGTCGTGGGCGCGTCCTGGGCGCGTCATGGGCGACTGCGTTGTTAGACGACACGAACGGCCCAAACTACAACACGCTGGACACGCACGCACACGCACGCACACGCACCCGCGCGCAGTCCGGCGACTCAGTCGGAATCCGAGGAGGGCCCGTGGCCGTGCTCGGCCTCGTAGTGCGCCCGCGACTCGGCGAGCGCGCGCGCCAGCTCCGGGTCGTTGTCGTCGAGGGCGTCGCGCGAGGCGCCGGGGCCGCTCGGCCTTGAGGGGGGTGTCAGCGACCCGCTCGGCAATGCGCCGTTGACGAGATCGAGGAAGTCCCCCATGTCGGACACGCTCTCGTCGTCGGTGTCGACGGCGTTGACGACGACGGGCTCGTTGGGCGGCGGTGCGTTGTTGTCGATGAAGACCACCAGCTTGGGCGGGTGCACCGACTTGCCGTGGATGCGGTGGTACTCCGCATCGGCCTCGCGCTCCTCCGGGGTGCGGCTCTGCGCGCGCATGATGCGTCCAATGGACTGCACCAGCTTGGGCGTGTTGGTGGCGCGCTCTCCGAACGCGAGCCGGTCGAAGAGCAGCAGGTCGGTGTTCTGGAGGTCGAGGCCGGCCATGGTCGTGCTGCCGTGCGCCGTGTCGATGATCAGCAGGCGGTTGGTGTCGTCCTTCGCCTTGTAGGTCTCGAGCGCGCGGGAGCCCCTGCGGCCGATGGTGAGGGCGCTGTCCAGCGCCGGGACGGCCTTGAGGATGAACTCGCGCGTCTTGGCGGTGTTCTCCTCCTCCTGCCGCGCCTGGTCGTTGGTGTAGCGCGCGTTGCCGTGGACGGAGCAGCAGAGCAGGATGCGCATGCCCTTGGGCTTGTAGCACAGCGCGATCTGGATCGACCGGTGCACCGCCTCGAGCGACGAGCCGCACTTGGTCTTGCCCGCGTCCTGGTACGCCCGGATCAGCGCCGGGGTGTCGCCCTCGCCATTGAGCGCCGGGTGCAGCTCGTCGCCGGGCTCCTCGCCCTCCTTGGGCTCCGGCGGCCCCTCCGCCATCACCGACGCGACTTGCGTGGCGGAGACCACGCCGTCGTTCCACTTGGCGCGGCAGCCGGGGCACTTCCACTCCAGCTTGCCCAGGATGCGGTGGTCGAGGATCATGGCGCAGTTGGGGCAGAGGCACACGTGCTCCGCCGGGATGGGCTCGAACGTGACGGGGCACTCGGGGGGCGGGTCGCCCGCGATGCCGTCGTGCAGCTGCTTGAAGAGCCGCTCCATCGTGGCGAGCGCGCGGTCCTGGCGCTCGAGGTCGTTCACGATGCGGCGCTCAAAGGGGTAAAATTCGAGCACGCCAGAGACCGGGTTCGGCATCGTGGGCTTGGGGGGCTTGGGCAGCGCCTTGCGGTCCTTTTGGGTCTGCTCGATCGCGCTCGCCAGGCTGGCCGCGATGCTCACCGACCGGTCGGCGCGGTGCAGGATCGCGTGGCAGCGGTTCTCGATCGCGGTGCGCTCGCTCTGTTCCATGCTGCTCGGGAAGATGCGCATGACCAGGCCCTTGATCAGATCGTCCGTGCTGCTGATGATCATGTCCGTCTGGTTCATCCGGGCGCTGAGCGTGGCCACGTGCACGCGCATGGAGATCTTGAGGAGGCCCTGCGGCATGACCGGCGCGAGGGAGTGCGCCACGGCCAGGCGCAGCCACGAGGGCACCGAGAGCATGGACATGAGCGCGCAGTGCCCCCAGTTTGCGAGGTCCAAGTTGCCGCCCTCGAGCGCGACCCGCAGCGGGTGCGTCCGCTGGCAGTTTGTGCGGTTCTGCAGCTGCTCCAGCGTCGCGTTGCAGATGATGGTCTTCATGCACGGCGACTCCGGGTCGAAGTTGCGCGGCTCGATGTGCCTCGTGCCGGTGCCCTCGTCCACGATCTTGTACGGGATCGCCCACTGAGGTCCGGTGCGGGTCGCTACCGAGCTGGACTTGGTGGTGGCCTCCAAGACCCAAAAGAGCGCGCAGTTCTTGGCCTCGCACGCCTCCACCGCCACCGGCAGCTCGCGCTTGATGGACTTCGCCTTCCGCGTGCCTTTGCGGATCGGCGCGGTTCCCTTCCAGGTGATCCACGCGTGCTCGCCAAACGTCGCCGCCATCTGCTCCGACGTCGCGACCCAGTGCTCGATCATCGGCGCGGGCACGAGCGCGATCACCACGCGGCACAGGCGCACCGGGCAGTCGTCCGGGACCATCTGGCGCAGCCCGGTTGGCACGACGCGGCCCTTGACCCGCTGGCGCGTGTAGTCGTCGCACGTGGCCTCCCAGGCCGTGGGCGTGGCGAGGCGGCTCATGGTCGCGAAGATCGTCTCCCACGTCTTGCCCGACGCCACCGAGAGGTTGTTGATGACAAAGTTGGTGGGCTGGTCCAGCTCCTGGCGGAAGACCACGGCCCTCTCGAGAGGCGGGCCCTTCTGCCGCATCTCCAGTTGCACGGGCACGTCGGTGGAGTGCTCCAGCATCAGCGCCGTGGCCACGCGCTGCATCGGTGTGAGGCGGTACCGCCCACCGTCGGCCGGCACCGTGCTCATCAGCTGCTTGAGGCGACGGCGCGCGTAGTCCAGCGTCGCCGTCTCGCGGTTGCTCTTCACCAAAAAAAACCAGGAGCGGGACGACCCCTCCGCCATGCCGAGCAGGCTCAAGTTGACCTCGAGGTTGATCGCGCCCTGCATGTCCTTGTAGCTGACGAGCGCCGCCCCCTCGCGCTTCATGACGGGGTCGTCCACGCGCATCAGCCGGTTCAAGCCCACTTCGCGCCGCCTGATGTGGGACGAGGCTTCGGCGGGGTTGCCCCAACTCCCGTTTTCCGTACGGCGGATGCGCCACCAAGGGTACGCGTCCTTGTCGTACGACGCGTTGCCGTCCGCCTCCCTCTTCGCAACGAGGGGCGCCAGCTCCGCGAGTTCGCGCTCCGCAACCTCGAGGTCCGCGTCGGTCACCGGGTACCGCTCGTCCGCCGGCACGGCGAGCGGTTCGGCCGGTCCGGGGTTGGCCCGCGGCTTCTTGCCCGCCGCCCGGGGCGGGCCCTCCTTGGCCAAGCGCCCGACGCCGTCGGGCGCGAGCGGCCGCTTCTTCACGATCGCGACAAGCTCCTCGGGCGAG
>Ga0233444_10004428_pt1 | contig 13428 bp, 8 predicted proteins | sample SI_124_October20_6_FD_182792 | JGI IMG/M metagenome (GOLD analysis project Ga0233444, IMG submission 182792) | Seawater microbial communities from Saanich Inlet, British Columbia, Canada - SI_124_October2016_10_MG | ecosystem: Environmental > Aquatic > Marine > Inlet | place: Canada: British...
AGACCCAGGGACTAGTATTATGGGATTTGGCTTGGTAAAGAAAAAAGGAGCCAACTTTGAAATGATTATGATGGACGTATTAATTTTAAATAAATTGAATGACCCGTATTTAAAACTTCAGAAAATATTTCAAAAAACCTTAGCCATTATAGATCACTACAATCCTGATGAGGTTGCATTAGAAGCACCTTTTTTTGGGAAAAATGTGCAGTCCATGCTAAAACTTGGTAGAGCTCAAGGTGTGGCCATGGCAGCAGCACTGCAAAGAGAAATTCCGGTAACAGAGTACGCACCTCTAAAAATTAAAAAATCTATAACTGGAAGAGGAGCTGCTTCGAAAGAACAAGTTGCAGCAATGCTCATGCAGATGCTAAATATTAAAGAAATGCCAAAATACTTGGACGCAACCGATGGGTTAGCAGCTGCCGTTTGCCATGGTTTACAAAATGGAGCTATTGCAACTGGAAAAGGGAAATCTTCTTGGGCTAGTTTCGTTAAAAACAATAAAGACCGTATTGGCTAAACTACTTTAAATGAACTATAATCTTGGCTGCAATTGCTTGCATTTCATCAGTAGAAACCGTCAATTTAGGGTTGGAAAAATTAATATCTTCAACAGATTGAAGTGGCAAAAGATGAATGTGCGCATGTGGTACTTCTAAGCCAATAACTGCAATACCAACTCTTTTACAAGGAATCGCTATTTCTAAAGCCTTTGCTGTTGTTTTAGCAAAAAGCCAAAGGTTTGCATAAGCTTGGTCACTTAAATCAAATATGGAGTCTACTTCTTGCTTCGGAATGACCAAAACATGCCCTTTGGCTAACGGAAATACATCTAGAAAAGCCAGATGATGTTCATCTTCCATTATTTTAAAAGAAGGTATTTCGCCCGAAACTATCTTAGAGAAAATACTCGACATTAGCGACTAATATGAATAATTTCAAATTTCATAAGTCCTGCAGGAACAGTAATTTCGGCAATTTCTCCTACTTTTTTACCAAGTAAACCAGTACCAATAGGAGAGCTAATTGAAATTTTTCCCGTTTTAACGTCAGCTTCAGACTCGGCAACCAATGTAAAAGTCATTTCCTTTTTGGTCGCTAAATTTTTAATCTTTACAATAGATAGCGCCAATACTTTATCGGTGTCTAACTGAGATTCGTCAATAATACGAGCACTTGCATACATGGCCTCAAGTTTTGCTATTTTCATTTCTAACATCCCTTGAGCTTCCTTAGCTGCGTCATATTCAGCATTTTCTGATAAATCGCCCTTATCTCTTGCTTCTGCAATTTGGTTAGATATACTAGGACGCTCAACAAATTTTAGTTGTTCTAACTCTTCTTTTAATTTTTGTAAACCTTCTTCGGTATAATATGATATTGTAGACATAATAGTAATTTACATTAGTGAAACGCAAAAAGAAGATCCAAATGGATCCTCTTTTTTATATTTAGATCTCCTTAAGGAGAAGGTATGTTATAAAGTAATACGAGCGCCTATAGAAACAGGTGAGTCTAATGGACTAGATTGTCGGTAAGAAAAATCTAAACCAAAATTGGTACCTGAGCTCAAAGGAACTTCGAAGGTGAAACCAGCATTAAATCCAGTAAAAGCGGTTGTACGAGTTTCGGTCTCTAGTATACCTTCTTCATACACATAACCAGATCTAAGCATAAAATAAGACTGGTAGGCATATTCAAATCCTATACCATATTGGTCTTTCGTAAATGAATTCGATGTAAAGTTACCGGCTACTGTAATACGATTGTCTTGATCGATTGTGAAATCGTAAGCACCACCAATATTTAATGAAGAAGGCAATTCAAAAGCATCAGACTTAAATTCGAATGATTGAGAATATTCTGCTCCATGAGCTTCAGTATTCGTAAGCCTAACTCCGTTACCGTCACCTTCGTATTTCATTTTAGGACCGACGTTCTTAAGAGATACACCAAATTTAATTTGACGATCTGATCCAGCCACATACTGAATACCTGCATCTAAAGAGATGGCTGAGGCTTTCATATCTGGAGTAGACTCCGATATCATTCTTACCGTTGCACCACCTGAAATATTATCGGTAAATTTCTTAGCATAAGAAAGACCAATATTCATCATGGTTGGCTTATAAGTTGTACCCGTTCCTCCAGGAGCTTCTGTGGTAGTGATGTCTATATCTCCAAAACCTATAGAAGTAATTGCTAAACCAATAACAGCATCATCTGCCAATGATTTAGAAAAACCAAATGCATTTACTTGCATGTCAAACAGCCAAGAGGTAGAAGAAAAAACAAGCTCTGTGTTTACAGTACCTGCTAAACCGGCTACATTCATAAAGGTAGCTTCAAGACCTTGAACAGATGCCGTGTTTATACCACCCCAACCCGATGAACGAGCCCAAGGGTTAATTAGCAATTCTGTTGCTCCGGCTTGACCTGAACGTTGTTCGTTACCAGCATTCGCATTGAAAGAACAAAGCATCAATAATGCTGTTAAAATAACAGGCACCAATTTTTTTGAATATATTTTCATAACCATAGTCGTATGAATTTTAGTCTTTATCAATTTATTCTTTTAGAAAGAGTCTAAGTCAATTGGACGAAGTGCTCCAAACCATTTAAGGACTTTCTCTCCTAACTCTTTACCATCAACATGAATAATGTATACTCCTGAGGCGATAGCGATGTTAGAGTTGTTTTTTAAGTCCCAATCCCAACCCGATACGTTCAATTCACTATCTAAGTCTACTTTTCGGACAAGTGATCCCGAAACGTTGTAAATAGAGATCGTACAGACTTTAGGTAGGTTTGTGAATTTAACATGTGCATCAATTTGACCGTTTTCGTAATTGTTTCCTCCATAATAAGGATTAGGAACAACTCTTATTAAATCCATTGCACTTTTTGCAACAGATTCGGCATTGCGAACTGTCATTATAGATTCTGTACTAAAAGAATAGTAAGGATTTCCATCGTTAACATCCGAAGGTAACTCTTCACAATCTGGATTCTCTTCATGATTGTATTTAGCGTAGGCTTTGGATACTCTTAATTGCATTTCTATGTCTCCATCAGACACAGTAGCGTTTTGAGAAGTTAGTGGAATCGATACCCAAGAAACTTCCTGATAAACTCTTCTTTGATTTACGATAGAACTCATAGAAGTTAAACGAGTGTATTGAGGGTGGTCTTCTTCGTTCTCTCCTGCATATTCACTAGTACAAACATACACGTAATGACGTCCACCAAAAATAACCTTATTCTCTGGGTCAAAGAAATTTTCTCCTGAGTAATCAGTAGAGGTTGGATTCCAAATCATATCAGTCCCATTGTCATCAGGCAAATCACTTGCCTCACCAAACATCATGTTTAATCGAATTCCTTTCTCTAAGTCAAGTGCATAACCTGGGAACCATGAGAAACCAGTAGTTCCTCCAACTTCATCTATACCATCTTTACCAACAGAAGGAGCTGTTTTAAGTTGACCTCTGTAATCAAAATCACCTGTTTCAATTACCGGTACACGTGTCCAAAGATTCTTATCGCTCGTGTAAACAATATCAACAGAATTTAACTCTTCAAGAGGTTCTCCATATTTAAAAGAAGCGGCGTGCCCAAAAGGAACGTCAGTTCTATCAAAAGCGACTAATCTATAGGGAGCCCACATACCGTTTAAAACACCTTCAAAAGCCTCTTTTGGATCTTCCCAATCATCGAGTCCACCGATATCGATAGCTACTGCTTCGTCACCACCGGAAGGATCAGCGCTTTGATCAGCACCAGAACGAATCCAGTTAGCAGGTGATGTTAAAACAACGCCATCTCTATTAAAGAAAAAATCTTGGTCATCCACAAAATCTAACCATGATGTAGAATTGTCTTTTATTATGTTTGCACTTATTAAACCGTTGGTTCCTTCTCTATCTTCTCCAGCATTTAAGCCATTAACAAGTGTAACTGATAAACCCCATTCAGCAATAATTTGCTCGTTTTTTACACGCATTATTGTGTCTGAGCTTACCGAAACACCTGAAGTTACATTAGTTAAAATCCAACTAGCCGTATCGTTAACAGAATTAAGGGTAAATGTAAACTCAGTATTTTCTGGTACGTTTAATGGGTCAATCACTTTAATATTTACTGGACCACCGTCTGTTTCATAATCCGTGCTCACGACACATTCGCCGTTCATTAATTTCGCTTTCATTTCGGTCGTAAACTGTAATTCTAAACCACCGTTACCCAAACCTTCTAAACGAGTCATTTGAGGAGTGGTTCCGTAATCTGCATTTTGAATGGTACCGTTTGATTCAGCAAAAGTTAGGTGAGGAATAGCGGAATATTGACGTATGTTTTTACGTCCAGCTAAGAAAGGTTTCTTTTGACCATTAAAACTAGGAGCATAAATATTAGAAGCATCTGGAGTGACATCTTGGGCGTACTGCAAATACTCGTTGTAACCATAAGCAATAGCTGTAAAGTAATACGTTTTATTGTTAATTAATGTACGATCTCCAGGAGCAAATAAATCTTGATTAATTACAAAGGAATGCGTGATACCCTCGTTGGCAGCTTGTAATGTCATGTCCTTAGGAACAACAGCATCTAATTCTGAACTGAACTCAAAGTTTACAAGATCTGCGATAGGTAAATCTGTTGGCTCAGAAGTTACAGCCCCATTAGCATCTCGGTAATTTTCGACGTCACATTGAAAAACCAATCTTGCTTTGTCTATATCGTAAACATCTGATGCGGTAACCGTTTCATTTAGCAATTGAAATACTTGATAACCTTCAAAAACATAAGAGTCATTGTAAGGAAGTGTACCTGCATCATCATAAAACCCAGAAATGTTAATTAGGTCTTGTTCAACGTAATCTTCATTGGAGTTTTGATTGTTATTTGAAATATTAGCCGCATTTGTAATTGTAAATACAATTTCTTTATCAAGCTCTTGTAGCGTTAAATCTGGAGCATCTGGACCGTCTAAAACCTCAAAACAGATGTCAAATAATTTTTGAGCTTTGTCATCTGCAATACGCATTAGCTCAACAGATTGCCAAGCACCTCCACTACTAGCACGAGCCCAAACAACACCTGTTGTAATGGTATTTAATGCACCAGGCTCAAGTGTAAATGGCCCAGCAGACTGTACAAACCTTCTATCAGCTGGAGTGTTACCAGCTATTTGCTCAGTCCATGAGTCTGGAAATAAAGGATCGGTATCACCAGGGAACATATAACTACACAAAGGGCTAGAGTCATCTCTTCCATCTGCACCATAAGTCATTGGTTTATTATCCAACCACTTCCCTTGTAGATAGTTGTAAAAGTCTTGAGCTATATCTGGGTTACCTGTAACCGATTGGTCATTGTTGAAATACATGAATTTTGACATGATAATTTGCTCACCAATTTCATCGATTAAACCATCCAAATCATTATCAATACCATCGCCTTCATCTGCTATAGGTCCTCTAAAGAAATCTACACCAATAGCAGGAGGATTTACACCATAACCTTCAGCAGTCTCATCATTTTCATCACCATTGTAACAATAACCTAAACCTCTGGCAACATCACAACCCACAAAATCATCTTGATAATTTCCAAGATCAGGATCAACATGCACACCAAAATAAGCATCATTCAATGCGTTGTGAGAACGGTTTATTAACTTATAGTTGTAAAAAGTCATGTTATTGATCTCGTCGTTGGTAGAAAAAGCAAAGGCTTGAGCTTGTATTTCTAATCCAATCGGTTCAAGAGAACCTGAGGCGGTATGAGATTCACCTTTATCGTTGTAAACCCACCAAAGTGTTTGATCACCAAAAAGCATGTCAGCTTCTTGACAATTAAAGGTTCCGTCAATATTGTATTCTGGGTAATCTCCTGCAGATGGTGTGTATTTTCCATCATTATTAACATCACGGTAAGGAGCTAATGTTTCCAGTGCGTAATAAGGATTTGTTGCGACAACATCATCGTAACCCTCATAAGAATTTTCAGACTGAAATTCAAGTTTTCTGTCACCAGGATAATTTAGAATAGAAGAGGGTATAGAATAATTGGGAAATTCAATGTTAGGTTCGTTTGAATTTGAGAACGCTAAAAACGCCTCAACCTCTGCACGAGTTATTACATGGTGGTAATCGTATTCTGAACAAACATCTGCATTTGTTGTACCGTACTTATTGTTTAAGTTTTCATCCGAAGTCAAACGGGCATTGTCAAGTGGACCAGGCCAAAAGTCGTTACCTGATTGGCGGTATGTTTGAGCAGCAACTTTTAGCTGATCTTCGTCATCTAAACCTCCAATCCATAAAGAACCCGCAAATAAAGAATGTTTTCCACTATTTTTAGGTATTTCATATTTTGGATTGGATAAATCCCACCACATATCACCACCATTTAAAATCATGGTTTTAACGTTATTGATATCCAGCAGTGTTTGTGCAGTACCAGCCGCACAGTTAAATGCTAATGACTGATCCGGAGTAGTAGCATTTCCACCTGGATGATTAACATTCTCTTTTGCTTGAATTACCATAGCTATGGTAGCAAAGAAAATATATAGGGTATTTTTTAGTGTCTTTTTCATATACATACAAATTTCTAGCAAGACTAAAAGTCTAATGTTACACCTAAACGAACAGTTCTTGGACGCGTGTAATTACTTGGATTATTTAACTTTAATGAATATAAATCAGTGAATGCAGTTGGATCAATTTGATTAGCTATATCGCCAATCCCAACCGCAGAATTTAAGTAACCATCATCATCTGGATTCCCTGTATATTGATAAACATTAACAAGGTTTGCAGTATTTAACAGGTTTTGAACTTGGAAATAGACATTCATTGAAGCAGATTTTAAATTTTCTCCTTGGCCCCAGGTTATGTCAAAACTTTTGTTAACTCTCATGTCTAATCTGTATCTCCAAGGCAAACGAGAACCGTTTAATGACCCTTCAAGATTTGTTCTATCATTGATCCCAAACATTGCCTCACGAGTTGAATTCTGCTGTCTTGAGAACGGTGTTCCAGAACCAGCAGTAGCAACAAGATTTACACCCATATTTTCTAAAATAGGACGACCATTTACAAGCGGTCCATTGTATCTGTTACCAGAACCGTAACGGAAATCAATACTAGCCGTAAGGTTATGACGTTGGTCGTAATCTAAAGGAAGTGTAGAACGTAAATTAGGTTGATTTGAATTTACAATATTTACACCTGAAGTAGATGAAGAACCAGAACCATCAGCAAATTGTAAGGTGTAATTGGCATTAAAACTCACATTTTTTGTTCTACGCATTTCATAAGCAACAGACAAACCTTTTACGGTACCAAAATCAATATTACCAAAAGTGAAGTATTGTCTAGGGTATGCATAAGCAACTTGAGTGTACTGAATCATATCTCTCATCTCTCTGTAGAAGGCAGAAATGGAAAGAGCAGAACTTGAAGTTAAAGTTTGTTTAAACCCAAGTTCGTAATCAGTAGTACGTTGCGACTTCAAGTTTGGATTATTAATTGACGAAGCTGTTTGTTGAGCTAGGTACAAATAATCAGTAGGATCCATTCTGTTTCTACTAGGACGTTGAGTCAACACATCGTAATGAGCGTAAAAAATAGCTTCATCAGAAATTGGGAAATTAAACGATATACGAGGCATAAAACTAACCTGTGGTGTATAATCTTCAAAAGCATCCGCTTTTAAACCTAGGTTCAAAGGGTCTTCACCTGCACCTCCAGCATTAGGGTCTTTCAAATAAGGAGTTACACCAGTAGAAACGTCAAGTACACTTGGGTCTGTTATTGGCAATCCTTCTGCGTTAAACCAACTGTCTCCGTTTCTATATCCAGTAATTTGAGGATTTGTGGTTGCGTTAGAGTTCACATAAACAACGTAATCATCACCAATATTAGAAGGATGCGGAATTAAATCAGTTTCTCCAGCAGTTATTACATCGTAAATAGAGTACTTATCTTTCAACACTTCTTGATTGGCATCGTACCTATCTACACGAACACCTATATTAAATATAAGGTCTTCAAATGCAAACTTGTCTTGGATGTAACCCGAAACATAGATAGGTTGGAAAGCTCCCATCTCACGTTTGTAATCTCCATTTTCATCCTTGTCTGTAAGAAATTCATTCATTCCAGGCTGAACTCCTTCGAGTTTGTTTCCTTCGCTGTCGTAACCATACCATGTACCATAAGAAGTATTTGGATTTACAGTTAATAACTCGTCAGCACTAAACATAGAAATATCAAAGTCTGATGGAAGGTAAGTATGAATATCGACAATTTGATCATACCCAATTTGATGGGCATCTCTGAATTTAGTTGCAAAACTAGTCATCTCGTCATAGTTGTAAATATTTTGCTGCGCTATTAAAGATCCTTGATCATTGATAAACTGGTATGAACCTTCTGCTTCACCTATGTATTTATTAACATTTTGCTGAGCTAATGTCCATAAACCAACCGGGCTTATACCATAATACCTGTCATCTCTTTGCTCGTATTCAAAACCAAATTGAATCGCATGGTCTTTGATATCAGCAGAAGCAGAACCTGTAAAACGGAACTGAGTCGCTTTACTTCTACCGTATCCATTGTATTCTCTACCTGTATTGTACCATAAAGAGTAAACATTTTCTGTTCTATCTCCGTTTACAGCTGCTCCAATACCACTAACCTGAGTTAAAGTAGAAATACCTTGATTTCCTAAAAAATCAAAATAAGACTGTGTGTAATTAGAAGCATAAGGGTTTAAACTAGACGCTTCAAAAACATAGTTATCTACCGTATTTGCTTGAACTTGGAAGTTGTAAAAACCTTCTTGCTCTCCGTCGTCATTGACAAAAACCCCACCTACTTCTACTAACGTATCTACCAAATCACCATTAGAATTTTCTACTAGTACGTTTATACTGTCATTAAAGCCCCAAGGGTTACTGTTTTTCAAACTACGTTCTGGAGTAAATCTACCAATGTACCCGTAGTTAAATAAATTATCTTTGTGGTCTGAATCTTGAGTTTTTGAAATATCCTCAGAATAATCGGCCTGTAAAGTAAAAAAAGCATTCTTTAAGTTAGAGGATGATTGCTCATCATCTGATGCACCGAAACTTTGTTGCAAACGAGAATAAACTCTCCAAGAGTTGTTTATCGTTTCTGGATTGTTTTCAGGATTAAATAAACTGTAGGTGTATAGGTAGCCTCTATTTTTAGAATAAGAGAAGTTACCACCAACGGTAATATTTGTATTTTGACTTGGTTTAAAATCAATCTTACCTTGCATACTTGCATTTAAACGACCCACATTTTGCTTGGCATCTACATGCTCTAAATCATCCATAGTTACGAACTCCGAAGCCCGTAATGCTTGAACTTCACCTAGGTTATAGCTAAACAACAATGGTGTTTCTTGGAGCCTGTCCATTACATCATCTTTTACCTTATACATTCCAATTGCAGAAGGATCGCCATCTTTCACATCTTCAAATTCACCAGATAAAAAGAACCCTAAAGTAGAGTTTCCTTCTTCATCTTTCATTAAAGGGCCAGATACGTTGAATCCTAATAAATTGTATCCGTAAGGATCAAGCTTCTGGGACGTTACCAATTCAATTCCTCCGAAAAATTCATTAGAAGGACCACGTGTTGTAATACTAATTACACCTCCCATAGCATCACCATAAGAAGCAGGTAAACCACCTGTAATCACAGTCATTTGCTCAATGGACGATTGGGGCAATTTATTTGAAGCTCTTACTTTAACACCATCAATGTAAAAGAAAGTTGCATCTGAACGTGAACCACGAACATTTAACGCACCACCCTCATCTTCTTGATAAATCCCTGCAGTTTGGGCTGCAACAGACTGAACGTTACGTGTAGGTAGCGCGGTAATTTCTTCTTTAGTTTTGGTTGTACCTGTTTTATCTGGATCGATAAGCGGAACAACGTATTCAACAAGTTCTACTTCACCCAAAACATCAGACTCGATTTTTAGAGCCTCCTTAACAAAGGTAATTTTATTGGACGATATTAAAACATCAGTAACTTCTTTGGTTGCGAAGCCTATAAAAGACACTTTAACAGTGTATCTACCAGGATCGATCGGCTTGATGGTGTATTTACCATCAAAATCGGCAACGGCACCGTCTATAACAGAACCGTTTAATTCGATCACAATATTTGCCATGGGTACAGGCTCTCCGGTATCGTATTCTGTAATTGTACCTTTAAGGGTACCAGATTGTGATTGAGCTATTGAATAACTTGAAATCCCTATTAGGGCAAGTACAGTAAGTAACTTTCGCAGCATAAACTTGTATTTTAGTTTGCCTGGTTTATTTTTAATCTGTCAAATATAGAGATAATAAAGTGTCTATTCAAAGACTTTTTAAAAGTAATACTCGTTGTACCTTAATTCTTTATTGTTTTTTTGCGTTATGAAAAATAAAAATTACTCACTATCAAATCATTGTACACTATTCAAATTCCTATTTACACTAGCGATCTTTTTATCTTGTTCGTGTAATAAAGATAAGTATGAGTTCCCTTATGCTTTTATAGACACTTTTTTATACCCTAATAACGTCGAATATAATGAACTTCAAGCTCCAGGGGGTTCAGTAAGTATTCAAGGGGGTGTAAATGGAATCCTCATTTTCCATGATTACTTCGACAACTATATTGCCTACGACAGAGCATGTACTCATGAACCGTTAAACAGTTGCGAACAAGTTTACATTAAAGAGGACGGTCTCAACACATTGGCTTGCTATTGTTGCGATTCGGAATATTTTATATTCGACGGAGCTGTTACGCAAGGACCAGCAAGGTATGCATTACACAGGTACAGAACCAGTTTTGACGGAGTGAAACTTAGAATTTACAACTAAAATTGATGTAATACAGAACAAAAAAAGGCACCCTTGAGGGTGCCTTTTTTTTGATACTATACTCGTAATTTAAACTAGTAACGGTAATATTCGGGCTTGTATGGACCCGATACGGAAACACTAATGTAGTCGGCCTGATCAGTACTCAAAACATCTAAAACTACGCCCAATTTAGCTAAGTGTAAACGCGCTACTTTCTCATCTAAATGCTTAGGTAAGGTATAAACTTGATTTTCATACTTATCGGAATCTAACCAAAGCTCTAACTGAGCCAATGTTTGGTTTGCGAATGAATTCGACATCACAAAAGAAGGGTGCCCTGTTGCACAACCCAAGTTTACAAGTCGACCTTCGGCTAATAAGATAATGTCTTTACCATCAATTGTATATTGATCTACTTGTGGCTTAATTTCAACTTTAGACGCTCCGTGATTAGTATTCAACCAGCTTACATCAATTTCATTGTCAAAATGACCAATATTACAAACTATTGTCTTGTCCTTCATTGCCTCAAAGTGATGCCCTACAATGATATCTTTATTTCCAGTTGTTGTTACAACAATATCGGCTTCTTTAACAGCATCATTCATTCTCTTTACCTCAAAACCTTCCATAGCAGCCTGTAAAGCACAAATAGGGTCAATTTCTGTTACAATTACTCTAGCTCCAGCTGCTTGAAGTGACTGAGCAGAACCTTTACCAACATCACCATAACCAGCAACAACAGCAACTTTTCCTGCAATCATTACATCAGTTGCTCTACGAATCCCATCAACTAAAGATTCTCTACATCCGTATTTATTATCAAACTTCGATTTTGTTACAGAATCGTTTACATTGATGGCTGGCATAACAAGGGTTCCATTTTTTTCTCTGGCATACAAACGGTGAACTCCTGTTGTTGTTTCCTCAGAAAGACCTTTTATGTCGGCAACTAATTCTGGAAATCTATCAAAAACCATGTTGGTTAAATCACCTCCATCGTCAAGTATTAGATTAAGCGCTTTGCCATCTTTAAAAGAATGGAGCGTTTGCTCAATACACCAGTCAAATTCTTCATCATTCATTCCTTTCCATGCAAAAACAGAAATTCCGGCAGCAGCAATTGCCGCTGCAGCATGATCTTGAGTAGAAAAAATATTGCAGGAAGACCACGTTACGTCCGCACCCAAAGCAACAAGAGTTTCAATTAAAACAGCTGTTTGAATTGTCATGTGCAAACATCCAGCTATGCGAGCTCCTTTAAGAGGTTGCGTATCTCCGTATTCTTCTCGAAGTGACATCAAACCGGGCATTTCTGCCTCAGCCAAACGAATTTCTTTTCTTCCCCAATCTGCTAAGGAAATGTCTTTAACTTTGTAATGCGTTGCGCTCATAATCGTATGTAATTATCTTTTGTAAAACTTATAGTTTGCAAATATACAACAATACTCTCATTTTACTACAGCAAAAGTAAACATCAAATATTGCGCTATACCAGAGTCCCTATTAAGGGTTTTTTAGAATATCTTACAGTAATAACAAGCGTAAATTTATAAAAAATCGACTGTAAATTAACAAGAATGATATCTTTACACCCAGAATGAAAGAGCTGCTCTATAAGAAAATAAAAGACAACCATTTATATGTATGGCAGGTTACTTCTTGCTCAAAAGACTTGACCCCAAAAGTCCATTTAACAAAAGAGGAACAAAATGAGTTTAGGGTTCTTAAAACTGAAAAAAGAAAAGTGGAGTTTTTAGCCTGTAGACTCGCCTTAAAAACTATTTTTTCCGACAAACTGATATTGCAACACCTTAATTCTGGAAAACCTTTTATTAATGAGGTCCCTCATATTTCAATCTCTCACAGCAACAATTATATAGCCATTGTGTTTGGTAAAGAAAATATTGGGCTTGACATTGAACTTCCTCAAGAAAAGATGCAATCTATTATCTCAAGAGTTTTGTCTGCAGACGAGTACAATTTATTTTTAAAAAACCCATCGGCAATTTTGGCCTGTAAACTTTGGGGAATTAAAGAAGCCACACTAAAATATATTGGCGACAAAAAGCTAAGTTTTCGTCAAGACATTAAGATAAACAAAGACAGCGTTTCCTGCTTAAACCACCAATTAGCTGTTTACCATGAAATTGTTGATCAGATGATAGTGACTTATGTTAAAAATAAAATTTGAGCGTTATTTACAACATTTTAACGTCACCTTTCTTGGCAATCGCATGGAGGGCTCATAAGAACGTTAACACCCTTTAACATGGAAACGTATTTAGTATTTTTTTTATGTGAAATCGCTACTCCTCTAATATCTATGAGGTTTAGGTTTTTCAAATTTTCTAGCGATCTGGGTAGAACTTCTATAAAATTATCCCAAAGATCTAACTCCTCTAAATCGGTTAATTCGTATATGGTCTCTGGTATAAATTCGATTTGATTTTTACTCAAATTAAGTTTTATAAGATTAGAGAGGAAGGCTAAGGAGTCTGGAATTGTTGTTATTTTGT
>Ga0233444_10004433_pt1 | contig 13426 bp, 13 predicted proteins | sample SI_124_October20_6_FD_182792 | JGI IMG/M metagenome (GOLD analysis project Ga0233444, IMG submission 182792) | Seawater microbial communities from Saanich Inlet, British Columbia, Canada - SI_124_October2016_10_MG | ecosystem: Environmental > Aquatic > Marine > Inlet | place: Canada: British...
GTGCTTCTGCCAGATATTTAGGTTTAGATTCAGAGCAACATTATTTATCAAATGGTGGTGGAGTATCAGCGTGTGCAGTTTGCGACGGTTTTTTCTATAAAGGGCAAGAAACAGTAATTGTAGGTGCGGGAGATTCTGCTTGTGAGGAAGCATCCTATTTAGCCAATATTTGTACCAAGGTTACTATGTTGGTTAGGAAAGATGAATTTAGAGCTTCTAAAATAATGGCAGATAGAGTTAGGGGCATAGATAATATAGAAATATTACACAATACAGAACTAGATGAGGTATTGGGAGATGGCAATGTTGTTAATGGAGCAAGAGTAGTAAATAATAAAACACAAGAAAAGCACGAAATATCTTGTACAGGTGTTTTTATAGCCATTGGACATACACCAAATACAAAAGTATTTAATCCTTGGTTATCAATGGACGAAAACGGATATATAGTCAACAATCCAGGTTCTTCTAAAACCAATATAGATGGTATTTTTGTTTCTGGAGATGCTGCCGATCATGTTTACCGACAGGCGGTTACTGCTGCAGGTACTGGCTGTATGGCTGCACTAGATGCTGAAAGGTATTTGGCTGCTAAGGGTTTGCATTAAGAAATAGATAATTCTCATCAAAAAGTGGGTAGGACAATTTTTTGGTAATTTGTAGATACTCAATTTTTAGTTTTCTACTTGCTGACGCGTTTGCAAATTGATGTTTGGCAATAATTATAAACATTTCTAACATTTCTTTGTAGGATGTTGAACCAGCTTCTACAGAAAAAAGTTTCATATTTTCTTGGAATTTTTTCCTTTCTTTTTTGATGGCAAAGTATAGGGATTTCATAATGAAATAATGCTGAATATGTCTTATATGAAAAATATAATTTTCTTCTGTATTGCCTTAGGCTTTATTAATTATCCATTCCATTACTTCGCTATTTTTAGTAATCATTGCGTTGATTATTATTTCATAGAAATATTCTATAGGTAGTTTAGAAATGTTTTGTTTTTCATAATATTTTTCTAAAATTTTGACTTCTTTTTTATTTTTTAAAAACAGCTTTTGTGCAATGATTCTACTTTTTAAAATGGGGTGATAATGCTCTTTTATTTTAATATTAAAATGCGGTATTTGCTTTAAATTTAAATAACTGTTGGATCTGTAATAAGAAAGGAAACAGAATAAATCATAAAAAAAGAGAAGGCTAAAGGAGTAACAAAACAAATGCTAACAAACTTTATTTTTCTATAAAAACGAACCCAAGTTTCTCTTAAAGAAAATGGTTTTTTGGTTCTAATAATCTTAACAATTTTTTCATCTATTACAGCTATAAATGCAATTAACAGTATAGATTCTATTATTAAAAGAAGAATATTAAAACCTAAAACCCCTCTTTTGTCTTGACAAAAATCTCTTGTGAAAACAGCTTCTGTAAACCCTTTTCCTATTGAATAGGTACTGAACTTACTCTCTACCAGCCAAATTTTTTCGTCTATATTATCTAAATTACTAACATCAAAAATTCCTAGATTTTCTAGTTCATATAACTTACATATTTTATTTATTGAATTGGTATCCATAACTCCATTAGTGAGCTCTTTAGTTTTTTCAATCCCTAAAGTTTTTTCTAAATCTCCATTAGTTAAGATGTAATGATTGGTACTAGCCATAACGGTTTGCTTTACAATTTCAAAAATCTCATCATCACGGTCTTTCCTAATAATTATAGAAGATAAATTGGCTTCTGCTAATGGCCCATTATGAATTTTTTTAAAAGTAGTATTGAATAATTGAGTTAAAGTATTGTCGTAGGCATACTCAATAGCATCATCTGCAAAGCCCATAAAACAGGGAAATCCATCAAAATAAGGAAATAGCTGAATTTTATGATTCATATTGAATTCACAAGTTGCAATTGTTAAATCTATTTTTTCTTTAAATGCAATTGCCCAAGCACTATCCATACCAATAATCAAAAGTGAACCACAATACTTTTTAGCCATATTTAAAAAGAACTTACTACTTGCTGTTTTTCTACTTATATAGTCTAAAGTAAGTACATGTGAGTTTTAAATTTCTCATGCTCTTTATATATAGTATTTTCATTACCAGACGCATAAGAATTATGATTTGTAGCAAAACAAAAAAACAATATAATCGACAAGAAAAAATTATTGACAAGCTGTTTTTTATACATAAAATTTATTTATAAGTTAAATACTAATCCCAAATTGGTATTAAAGTCTCTATCCTTCAAAATTGAAGGAGGATCACTATCAAATCGATATTCCAAATCTAAACTTATAGACAACCACTTATTTATCTGAACCATTAAATTGGTTTCATTTAATAATCTAAAATCTTGGAAATTACTTAAGTATTGCTGAAAGTAAGTTGTATTTACTATAGTGAATTTTTCTACAACGTCAATAATACCTACCAAAGAGAATATGGACCTTGTATAGTTGGTATTGTATTTTTCGGATATAGGAAGATCAGTCCTGTTGAGAACTTCTTTTTCTTGCATAACACCTGCACTTAAATCTAACTCATATCTAACAGAAGAATCTTTTTTAATATCAATTATATTTCTTCGGTAACCACCACCAGCTAATAATCGCTGTTCAAAAAGTAAAATAGCATTGGACTGGACTTGAGTAAAAGCAAAAAGCCTACTTTTTTCATTTATTAAATAGTTGTATCTAAACTGGGTAAATAAACTATTGGAAACTTCTTCATTATCTTCATTTATATATTCACCACCAGAAAGTAATCTTAAGTAATGCTTGTCGTTTTTATAAGAAAAATTTAGACCATATTCTAAAAGTAAAACTGAAGCGTTTCCACTTATAGAACTACCAGAAAGTTCGGAAGAAACACCTAACCCTTCATCATTGTTGGTGAAAAGCTTTTCTGTATTTACAATTGATTGAGAATTACATACTATACTCATTAAAATAAGTAAAACTGTAAAAAGTAATGTTTGGTATAGATTTGTAATCATAATTATATATTAGCTTGAAATATATGCATAAGGAAGTAAAGATTTGTATTTTTTTAATTTTGGATGCTGAATAACTAACCATATTACCTTGAAGGTATAAATTTCTTGCATTGCATTGGGTTAGTCTTGCTAAAAATTCGGGTTCAATTTCATCAATACAATTATCCCACAAATCGAGTTGATTAATATTTGTAAAACTATTAAAAGCCTCGGGAATTGTCTCCATTTGAGAATTCCTGAAGATCAGAGACATTAATTGCTCTAATTTGGAAAATGAGCTAGGTGTATTAGGCGCTGTATCATGAGTTATAACTAATCTTTTAAGATTGGTAAGGTTTCCAAACTCCTTTGGGTATGGCTTTTTAACTCCCTCAAGTCTACCTTCTAAAACTTCTAGTTTAGTTAAATTACACAGAGAATCTGGAAACGGTTTTTTAAAAGTACTGAATCGAATTTCTTTTAATTTAAGTGACGCACCTATTTCTGATGGAAGCGAGGTTATGGAAGTAAGACCAAAATCTAACACTTCTAAATTTGACAGTTGTTTTATTTTGGGAAGTAATTCATTGACTTTTGTTTGAAATAATTCTAAATTCTCTAGTTGAGTCATTTTATATACAAAATCAACTTTCTCTATCTGTGTGTGGCTAATAATGATTGTTTTAAGTTGCTTTAATTTACTTAAATCATCACTGATTTGTGTAATACTTTTACAAGAATATAAATTTAGTGTTTCTAACTTTTTAAGATTACCTAAAGTTTGTGGTATGGCACTTAAATTTTTATTGCTAGACAAATTTAAAGTAACTAAGTTAGAAAGACTGCCAACACCTGGGTCTATCGTTTCAATTTCGTTATTTTCTAGATTTAAATATTCTAAGTTTTTTAATTCTCCAATAATCCAGGTTCTTCTAAAACCAATATAGATGGTGTTTTTGTTTCTGGAGATGCTGCCGATCATGTTTACCGACAGGCGGTTACTGCTGCAGGTACAGGATGTATGGCTGCACTAGATGCAGAAAGGTATTTGGCTGCTAAGGGTTTGCATTAAGAATTAGATAATTTTCATCAAAAAGAGCATAGCCTAATTTTTTAGACAGCTTTTTGTATTCTTTTTTTAATTCAAATTTGTCATGACCATTTGCAAACTGGTATTGAGACACTAAAATAAAGACTTTTAACATTTCCTTATAAGATGTAGAAGCAGCCTCTAAAGCAAATTGTTTCATATTTTTTTTAAACTGAATTTCATCTCCAACTGAAGCAAAATAAAAAGATTTCATTATGATGTAGTGTTGAATATGTCTAATATGGTAAATATAATTTTCCTCAATATTTTTTTCTACTTTTTTTATAATCCACTTCATTACTTCAAAATTTTGAGAAATCATAGCACTTATAATAAGTTCATAGAAATATTCGATTGGTAGTTTAGGATTGTTTTGTTGTAAATAATATTGTTCTAATTTTTGAATAATGTTTTTATTTTTATTTAAAATGTTTTGAGATATTATCCTACTTTTTAAGATAGGATGATAATATTCATTTAATCTAATATCATGGTGAATTGTTTTTTTTAGATTCAAATAACAATGTAAATTCTCTAAAGATTCAGTAAAAGCAATTAAATAATCAGCTGATTTTATTGTTTTAAAAATTTTAATGTGAGATATGTAATACTTATTAAGATTTGCATAGTCTACAAACATGGTGTAAACTAAATCTTGGTAGTTTTTAATGTTAAGAAGTGTTTTAATTACATCATCTTCTAATTTAATTTTCCTTAACAAAAGTCCTATTCCGTTTCCTATGTGGGCTACTTCGTCATAAGTAAGATTTTCAATTTTAAGTTCCTCTATTTCAAAAGTTTTATAAAGTTCGTGATATCTTTTTTGAAGAAATAATTCTCTTAAAACTTGAATTACTATGGTAACATGGTCCTCTTTTGCTCTTAAATTTTTTCTAATAAAATGAATTAAAAGATCTAAATCCATTTTATTTAAAATTTCATAAATATCATTTTGAAGCTTCCATTTGTTTTCGTACTTGAAAGTTTTTATAAAATGATTATAGTTAATGTAACCGTTAAATCGAGAAATTATATCCAGTGTTTTTTTTGAAGGATTTTCATTGGTTTTAACAACTTTAAATAGCCTTCTTATGGTGTTATAGCTAATAAATTCATCTTTATCTTCTAAAATAATATTACTAAGTTGTATTGCACTTCCTAGATTGTTGATTTTAAATCCTACTCTTTCAAAAGTTTTTTTTTTAAGAATGTTTAACATTTTGTAAATGTACTATTTGTGTACTAACTAGCCAAAATTTCTATTATAAATTCATTTTAATTGTTTATCACCATGGAGAGATATCTTACTTCCCCATTACCAGACAGCTGTAAAATCAGCTGGAAACCGGAATGGGGAAGGGTTATTATAATTAGACTTAAAAATTCAACAGGTAATAATGATAATTACGAAAATTTCAAGATAACAATTGCCCCAATTGATGGAATTATAATTGGAATGTTAAAATCTGAAATAACTCAGTGGGATAATCACGATGACCAATGGTTTGGAAATCAAGCTGAGATAGGGGAATTGAATAAAGATGTTTATTCTTCACCAGCCAAAATTTTTGTGTATAAAGATTTTGAAACAAATGACAAGTTTTTTTCCTATTACTGGCATAATAAATTTGATCGTTTAGAAGAAGGACAGTTGCCATTCAATTTAACACCTGATAAGTTGACTAGGTTGCTAAACGGAAAGTTATTTTCTCGCTTATATGAAAATATAAAATCAATTTAAAGTTATGAATGCAAAAAAAATAAACTCCATTTCAGATTTCAATTCTTTCTTAGAAGAGGATTACAAGTCTTTAAATCAGTCTAGTGATAGTTGGTATCCTATAATGTATTACGATGAAGATATTGATTTTGAGAAAAAAAGATATATGACACTGGGGATAAACCCATCTTTAACAGTGAATGCAAAGAAACATATCAATAAGAAAATATTAGAAATTGAAGAATACTCTGTTAAATATGAAAAAAAAGAAGATGAAAAAGACAACTGTGGTAATCTTAGATTTGATAAATTCAGCAGAAAAAAAGACTATTACAAAAAACAATTAATTACTTATCAAAAAGAATTAAAATATTCTAAAAAACCCATTTCTTATTTTAAAACTTTAGATCATTTTTTTCAAGCTGTAAAAATTGATTTTAAAGAAGATGTCTTTCACTATGATTTTTGTCAACGAAGAAATACTGATTCTGTTACAATTGGTGAATGGCTTTCAAAAAATAAATATTCAAATTTTAATAGGTTAATACATCACATAGATCAAATTGTTCAATTAATACAGCCTGAGTATGTATTTATTTTCAATGCCTTGTTAGTTGAGATGTTAATGGAAAAAAATTTTTTCGACAAAAATCTTGATTTAAAGAAAATTGGAAAAGATTTTCAACTGTACAATGAGTACATTAACGATGACGGCGTTTGCACCAGAAAAGACACCAAATTCATTATTGGAAATCAGCTTTCTGGAGGTGCAACTTCGAGAGTATATAGAGCAAATCTAATAGCAAACGTAAATAGACTAATAAACAAATAAACATAAAACTATGGCAAGAGACTATACAAAATACACAGTAAAAGGTTTGGGAGAAAACTTTAACAAAAGACAATTGGTTTTTGAAATTGTAAAAGATTATGTAGAAAAGAAAAAACCTTCATTTGATGAGCTTACGGCTGTTTTTAAAGACGAAATACAAGGAAGTAAGGGATTTATCAGAAAAGCTGCAAAAGTCGAAGATCCAAAACGATTTAATATTAAAATGCCATTAAAAATTAAGTTTGGAGTGGAAGTAGTTGTCTCCAATCAGTGGGGTTCTAAAAATATAGATGCTTTTTTGTCCTTAGCCAAAAAATTGAAATATAAAGTTTCATTGGAGCAATTTGAGGGAGTGGAAAAGAATGATTCTTTACCTGATAGTGCTGAAACGAATAACACTAATCAAAAAGTGGCAGAAATTATTTACGATTTTCCTACAATGAAAATTCCTGACAATCTTTTCCAAAATTATAAAGCTGAATGGGGAAGATATTTAGTCTATTACTTAGAAAACAGTCCAGAATTAGAGGATTACGAGAAATTTGAGATTACTCTGGATATGCAAGATAGAGTAGTTGTGGGTAGGAAAGAGCAAGACGATGACTGTCGTCGTTGGTTCAATTCATGGAAAGTTATGATTTATGAACTCTATTCAGAAGATAAATCTTATGATGGTGCATTTACTATTTCTGCGGGCGATAAATATGAGGATAATTGGCTAGATGATGACGCTTTTAGATGGCAAATTGCTTGTCACACAGGATTTGAAGATTTATATGATGGAGAGTTGCCAGATGGTATAAGCGGAGAAGTATTAGGCGAAGCAATTGCTAAGCCTGATGAAATTTTTCAAATTTATAATCATATACAAAAAAATAAATCCTTAAAATATTCTGAGAGAGTTGAAAAGGATGATTCTTCACCTGATATTGCTGAAATAAATAATTCTAATGATAAAAATGAAGGGATAAATCATTATACTTTAATAAGAGTTTACAAAAACGAAAATAGCGGTGAAGACAACCCATTAGATCAGTCTTTTGTATTTAAAAATAATGGAGAATATGTGCTTTGTTTTACCTTATCAAGTGATGGAGATGGAGTAATAGATGGATGGCATTTTTGTGATATAAAAAACAATATTTTTGGAAGTGCAGGCTCACCATGGGGATTTGATGAATTTACAGATGCTGATGAGGAATGGATAGAGGAATATGATTCGTTTGAAGATTTTGGTTATGATGAAAATGAAATTGGAAAAGAAATAAATAAAATGAGGTTAGAGTTTGTCGAAAAATATTTAAACGAAAAATCTAAAGATAATTTGTTATATGAAGCTGCTGTGCCTGACAGTAAAATATCCCATTATAAAGTGGATAATGATCGCTTAATTTTTGAAGATGGAGATAAAAATACAATACCAGAGTTATGGAGTGACTGGTTGGAGTGGTAATAATTAGTGGAGGCAATGATGAAACTATAATCCCAGAAGGATGGATATAATGGTTATTTAAGAAAATATATTATACTCATATATAGACTAATGGTTTTATTAAATAATATGGGAAAGAAATCTATAAATTTATATAATTTTCAATGAGTAAAGCACTAAAATCTTGACCATCCAAGCAGGGGACATACTATCTTATAATTGTGAAAAAACAACCATTGCAACTGAGCCGCTAAAATCTTATTTGGAGACTAGAAGTGATGTAAGTTTTATATATAAATCTACTGCTTTGGTAAGAGGCTACATTGGTACTTGGGAAATTAGAAACAAAAAACTTTATCTTATTTCATTACTTGGTTTTGTTGACAATAACGAGAAAGTGGACCTTAACTATTTATTCCCAAATAAAATAGAAGTGTTTGCTGGCTGGTATTCAGGTGACATTAGAATTCCTGAAGGAGAACTGCTTGAAAAAATTAATTTAGGATACGCCTCTTTTTTTGAAAAAGACCGAATACTTTCGTTTAAAGAGGGAATATTAATTAGCGAAACAGTAAAAGACAATACAAAATCAGACAATATAAATCACAACTGACATATCACAACATAAATACGTTACGCTCAAATTTGTTAAATTAATTGAATGATGAGAACCTCATCAAATCAAGAATTAAATGTTCTAGTAGATAGGTTGGTTTCATTTTGATTCTAGGAACCAACCGGACTAGTTAGCTGTTTTAAATCATTTATTATGAAAGCATTATCAAAATCAAGATTCAAATTAGGACTAGAGTGTCCAAACAAAGTATATTTTTCTAATAACAAAGACATTTTTTATAATTCTAAAAATGAAGACCCTTTTCTAAAGGCATTAGCAAGTGGTGGTTTTCAGGTAGAAGAATATGCAAGACTTCAATATCCTGAAGGAAAACTAATAGACGCTCCTTATAAAGATGACAATTATCAATTTTTTCATGAGGAAACCAAAAAGTTACTTAAAAATGAAAATGTTACCATATTTGAAGCGGGTTTCTTATACCAATCTCTTTTTATAAGAACCGATATAATGGTTAAAAAAGGGAACGAAATCAAACTTATTGAAGTAAAAGCAAAATCTTACGATCCAAAGGAAGAACATTCTTTCACCACTAAAACAGGAAAAATAGTTTCTTCTTGGAAGCCCTATCTTTTTGACTTAGCTTTCCAAACTTATGTCACACAAAAAAGCTACCCCAATTGTAAAGTAACTCCCTATCTCTATTTAGTAGATAAAACCAAATCAGCAACTATAGAGGGATTGAATCAAATGTTTAGAGTCAAAAAAGAATCCGATAAAAGAACGGGTGTGGAGGTGCTTGCAAATGCTGATTCTGATTTAGGAGAAAACTTAATGGGTTTAATTAACCATTCAGAAATAGTTCAAAAAATTATAAATGATGAATTTAAATACTATGATAATTTAGGTTTTCAAGAAGCTATTAATTTGCTTAGAAGCGTAAGATTAGAAAATAAATATCCCAATTGGCCTACTTCTTTCTCAGCCTGTAAAAAGTGTGAATTTAAATTAGATAGTGGAGCTTCTAAAAATAATATATCCGGCTTTGAATATTGCTTTCAAAAGCAACACAATTGGAAATCTACAGAGTTTAAAAAACCCAATATATTTAACATATGGGATTTTAAAAACACCACTGTTTTTGAACAGGGGAAGTATTTTAAAGAAGATTTAAATGAAGACGATATCAAACTAAAGCCTGTTGCTAATAAAATTTCAAGAACCGAAAGACAGTGGCTACAAGTTGAAAAAGAAAGAGACAAAGATTTTACCGAGTATTTTGACAAGGAGGGGTTTTTAAATGAAAGTAGTAACTGGAATTATCCATTTCATTTTATCGATTTTGAAACCTCTACAGTTCCATTGCCTTTTCATAAAGGACGAACTGCCTACGAGCAAATAGCTTTTCAATTTTCTCACCATATTTTATATGAGGATGGTAAAATTGAACATGCCTCTGAATATATCAATACTTCACCTGGAGAATTCCCCAATTTCATATTTATGCAGCATTTACACGATGCTTTAGTTCATGATAACGGTACTATTTTTAAATATGCAACCCATGAAAACACCATTTTAAATGCTATTAGAAAGCAGTTGCTAGCTAGTAATTACAGTTTTAAAGATGAACTTATTCAGTTTATTGAGTCAATTTCTCATCCTACAGACAATACTGTAAATAAATGGGAGGTTCCACCAAGAGATATGGTTGATCTGTGTCAAATTATTAAAAACTTTTATTATCACCCAAAAACTTATGGTTCTAATTCCATTAAAAAAGTATTGCCAGCAATTTTAGAAACTAGCAATTTTGTTCGATCAAAGTATAGCAAACCAATAGGAAACATCAATGTATCTAGTAAAAATTTTAGTTCTCGTCACGTTTGGTTATCGTTAGAAAATGGAACTGTAGTTAGCCCATACAGTATGTTACCATCTGTTCATGAAGATATGACTCATGAAGAAATTGAAACTTCACTTTCTCAAATAGAAAATATTGAAGATGGTGGAGCTGCTCTTACTGCTTATGGTAAAATTCAGTATACTGATATGACCAAAGAGGAAAGAGAAAAAATAGGATCAGCTTTGAAAAGGTATTGCGAATTAGATACATTAGCCATGGTAATGATTTACGAGCACTTAAACTCCATTTCCTAATTTTGCAAGCTTACAAAGCTCCAGTTTTTCTCACAGACTTAATGAATAATTGGTTGTTGTTTCACGATGTTTTACAGAATTCAAAAATTGGAATAATTGGTTTGTTTGAGTGGGAATTAAAACCCACCCAAAAATCTGAACTGAAAATTAGAAAAAAGCCTGTTATTAAAAAATTTGAACAGTATGGCAAATCATCAGATTTAAATATATATTTTTTTGAATTAAACTCCACAACTCTTCATGTCTTTCAATCTCATGGATTTTCACTTTCTGGAACAAAAAACATCTACCAGTATGTTTTAAAAAATGGCAAGTTTTATAGAAATGATAAGCCTTTAATTAGTTATTTAAGCTGATTTTTTTTGTAGATATTTAATAAACACAAAAATCTCCTTAAATTCATCATCTATGAATCGATGGATATATCTTTTACTATTTGCAATAATTTTCTCTAACTTTTATTCCCAAGAAAAATGGAGGGGAAATACAACTCCAACCTATGAAAAGTTAATTACTCATCTCAATGAAATTTCTAGTTTACATAGTGAAGTAGAACTTTACAATATGGGACCATCAGATTATGGATTGCCTATTTATGTCTGTATTGTAAATGGTGCAAAAGATTCTACCAACACCTTCAAAAAAGCACGAGAAGAGACTACCATTTTATTTAATAATGCCATTCATCCTGGTGAGCCTGATGGTATCAATGCTTGTTTAATATGGTTAGAGGAGATTTTAAAAAATAAAAAAAGTATCGAAAATCTACCTGTTGTAGCTTTTATTCCAGCTTATAATATTGGTGGAATGCTTAATAGATCTAGTAATAGTAGAGCCAATCAAAACGGACCTAATGAATATGGTTTTCGGGGAAATGCTCAAAATTTAGATCTGAATAGAGACTTCATAAAAATGGATGCTGTCAACTCTTTTACTTTTGCTAAAATATTTCACGCTCTGGATCCTGATGTGTTTGTAGACAACCATGTTTCAAATGGTGCAGACTACCAATATGTTTTAACTTATATAAGTTCTCTAAGAGAAAGATTGGCACCAACTTTAAATAGTATTATTTACGATGCTCTTTTACCAGATTTAGAGAAGATTTTAAAAGAAAACCATAAGATAGATTTATTTCCATATGTAGATTTAAAAGGAAAAACTCTCAAAGAGGGAATAGTTGCTTTTAACGATCTTCCTCGATATGCTATGGGTTACGCATCTTTATTTCACTCTCTTAGTTTTACAGTAGAAACCCATATGCTAAAGCCATTTCCTCTTAGAGTAGAGGCCACCTTAGCATTTATGGAAGAATTAATAAACTGGACTTCATTAAACAACACTTCAATTGAAAATGCTAGAGTAGAGGCTAGAAAATTTGTAACAGAAGCACCATATTTAAAATATAATTATGTTACTTCTAGTAAGAGAGATTCTATTTTGTTTAAGGGTTACCAGCATTCTTTCCCCATTCATAAAATAACAGGCCTTAAGAGACTCAAGTACGACAACACAAAGCCATACACCAGCTACGTTCCATATTTCAAGACTTCTATAGCAAAGGATTCTGTTAAAACTCCAAACTTTTATTATATAAGTGCTCAAGAACAAGATGTAATTAAGAGGTTGGCGGCAAATAAGGTGGAGATAAAAATGATAAGTAAGGATACTTCAATGCTTCTAGGAGTTTATAGAGTGGTTGAATTTTCCCCATCTAAAAAACCATACGAAGGGCATTTTAAGTTAAAAAATATCAAAGTACAAAGAGATCAAGAATTGATTCAGTTAAAAAAAGGGGACTGGATGGTAAATTCTAATCAAGATGCCTCACTTTTTATTCATTCTGTACTACAACCAGAGCTGGAAGACGGTTACTTAAGCTGGAATTTTTTTGATAGTTACTTACAACAAAAAGAATATTTTTCTAGCTATGTTTTTATAGATAAGATAGAAGAGATTTTAAATAACAATCCTAAGCTAAAAAAAGAATATGAGCAAAAGAAAAAGGAAGATGCTGCTTTTGCTAATTCTGAGTGGAACCAGCTGTATTTTATTTATAAAAGAAGTGCTTATTTCGAAAAAAGCTACAATAGATTACCTATTTACTTCCAATAAAACCAAATTTAATTTTCCTTAATTGATTTCACTTTCTCTGTAAAAACATACAGTAGCATATGAGTTTTCTTCTTGGAGTTAAGTTCTGAAGGTCCTGTATAGATATAGTTAATTTTAAGTTCTGGATGGTTTTCTTTAAAAGTATTGATGGTGGTTTCCCATACCAATTTATCTGCTAAAAATGGGAAGTCAAATTTGTATACATCCTCAATTACTTCAATTCCATTAACCGGTGCACTCACATTTAAAAAAGTTTTATTAGAAAAATCTATTATAGAAATAGATGCCGCTGATGTAATTAATAGTCCTATTACTATTGCAATCTTCAATCCTTTATCCACTTTGAATTCTAATGTCTTCCCATCTGAACTAGAAATATATTTAAATAATACCCAAGATGCTATTAATATTAGCCAGAACAATCCATGCTCTAGTAGTTGAAAACGATCACCAAATACTTGGTCTCCAATAGAAAACAAACTAAATAAGGTAATGGATGTGAAAATAGCTCTAAAAAACCATT
>Ga0233444_10004434_pt1 | contig 13426 bp, 2 predicted proteins | sample SI_124_October20_6_FD_182792 | JGI IMG/M metagenome (GOLD analysis project Ga0233444, IMG submission 182792) | Seawater microbial communities from Saanich Inlet, British Columbia, Canada - SI_124_October2016_10_MG | ecosystem: Environmental > Aquatic > Marine > Inlet | place: Canada: British...
TAGGGGCGTGCGTAAGAAGGTGTTTTTGGGTATGCATGTTCAAGTGCACGCTCACTCGATCCGCTCCGAGTCCTGCGAGGCAAAGTCGCTGGTGATCTCTGCGCATGCAGCAGGCAAACGGGGGTCCGACACGGGTTGGGGGGGGGGGCAGGCGCAATGGGAAGGGCGGCGCACCGTCGTAGTAGACGAGCCGGCCGCAGAGGTGGTCGAAGCCGCCGTTCATTCCCGCTTTTGCCGAGCCCCCGCCCGACGGCTCGACCCAGCCCTTGGGCAGCAGCGCCATCATGCGCTTGGCGCGCATCGACTTGCCGCTTCCAGGGCCGCCGCACAGCATCAGGAAGAACGAGACCTCCTGGAACCTGCGCACCGGAACCATCGCGCGCGTGTGCGTGTGCGTGTGCGTGTGCGTGTGCGTGTGCGTGTTCAAACTGCGCAACGCACGGCTCAAAGGCGTGCACGTGGCACTCGAGCATCAGCTTGACGTCGCGGCCGGCGATGTTGACGCCGCTCGAGAAGAGGCGCATCAAAAAGGCGCGGTGGTGGCCAAAGGGCGTCAGGTCGGTGGCCACGAGCGACTGGCAGTGCGCCTGTCCAATATTGGCCGTGCCGATGAGTGCGTTGGGGTCGTCCGGGTTGACGATGCGGCCAAGGCCATGGCTGCGCCCGTTGCGCAGCCTCGCGATCTCCCCCGACTCCTTGATCGAAGCCTCCAGGCCCACCTTGGCCACGTCGTAGTAGCCGGGTGGTATCGAACTGATGCACTTGGCGCGCCCGTAGGTGTGCTGGAAGCGCTGCAGGCCGAGCTTGATCGTCGCCCGCGTCGCCTCGGCGTGCTTGGCGCGCCGCTTGCGCATCGCCGCCGGCACGTCGTACTCCATCGACTGCCCCTGCCCGCTGTCGTAGTCGGCGGTGCTGATCTCGAATCGCGTCTGCTTGTTGTCGTCGTTGACCATGGCGTGCACCTTCTCCTGCTCAATCGAGATGTCGCGCAGCGGCTGCCGCACCGAGAGCACCCACTTCTCGCCCTTGTCGGTGGTGGTCTTGCCGTACGCGCGCCGCTCCAGCATGGCCTCCTCGGCGGCGCTCTTGTCGAGGCTGTCGGCGCTGAGCATCTCCGTCTCGAGCACCGCGCGGGACAGGCTCTGCTGCTCCGGGTCCAGGGTGTCCTCCATGCGGTGGAAGAGCTGCAGCACCGAGTCGCGGTTCTTCTCAAAGGTGACGAGCCCGCTGTCCACCGCCTTCTTGAGGATCGGGTTGCTGCTCTTGTTGCGCTCCCAGAATATCTTGAGCAGGCACTCCTCCGGCTCGACGTTGCCGTGCATCTTGTGGGGCAGCGGCGCGCTCATGATGTTGGTGACGCTCGGGTCGTGGCAGATGTGGCACCAGCCGTTGTCCTTGACGTGCTGCGGCGGATCGAAGTAGCCGCTCTCGTCGTACCAGAGGCGCGGGTCGATCAGCGACTCGTGCAGCTTGATGGGCTTGCCGCGCGCGTCCAGCGTGCCGGCCGTGAAGACGTTGACGCCAGGCGACTCGGCGCTCGGTGGGACGAAGCGCTTGTGGTTGTGCGAGATCGTGGGGCCGATGGGGTGCCGCCCGCCGTACTCGTTCTCGGGGCACTTGGAAAAGTCGTGGATGGTGCAACCTGGCGGCGTGTCCTTGGCGATGTTTCCGTAGTACGGCCGGCCGTGCTGCCCGTACGTCTGGCCACCCACGTTGGTCAGAAACTTGAGGTAGTCCTGGTTGCCGCAGATGCGCTTGTACTGCGTCGCCGCCGTCACCTCGAGGTTGTCGTCGTCCAGCTGCGAGCGCTGAAGCTTGTTCTGCTGCACCATCTTCGAGGTGCGCTGCTCCTCCGGCATGCCGTTGATCTGGCCCGACTTCTTGATCAGGGCGTTCTCCTTCATCACCTTGTTGACCAGGTCGTCGAGCGAGAAGCCCTTGTCGAAGATCAGCATGAGGATCTTGAAGCCGACGTACTTGCCCTTGGGGCTGTGCATGGCGATGTGCACAAAGGAGAACATCATCGCCGTCTCCTGGCGCTCCACCGGGTCCGTCGACGTCGCATTGGGGCAGTACGTGTACGTCTTGACCTTGCCGTTGAGCTTGCGCTCGGCCTTGCCAACCTCCTCCGGGTCCTGCCGCCGCGCATCGGAGAGCTCCGAGTGGTTGGGCGACGCCACCAAGCCCTTGGCCATGCCAACGCTCAGCAGCCCCATCAGCGCGCACGTGGAGACCGTCCGCGCGCGCGCGCCCTCGTCCGTCTGCGCGGTCATGTCGGACACGCGCTCAGCATCCGACGCCTGCTGCCACGAGCCCACAAAGCCCATGTCGATGACGCGCGCCGGCCGGCACTTGACGCCTTCGGAGAATGGGCCCGTGTTCGAGAACTGCGCCCAGTAGCCGCTCATGCCCGTGGCAAACAGCGGCGGCTTCGCCCCGATGCCGTTGCCCATGATCATCGGCGTCCAACCGGGAATGTCCTGCAGCCCCTGGTGCAGTCGGTGCGTGTACGTGGACGATGCGCCATCGTTGTTACCACCACCGCCACCACCATCGCTCGCGTCGTCGTCGTCGTCGACCCCGTCGCTGCTGCGCGTTTGCCGATCCTGCGCCGCCTGGCCGTGCGCAAAGTAATCGTGCTCCTCGTCGTCGCTCGAAGCCAGCCAATCGCTGTTCGGTGGGTCCTCGTCCCCGTTGCCGTCGGGCGGTGGCGGGCCGGCCTGGCCGGCCTGGCCCGACGTGCTGGCGCCCCCCAGCGCCGCATCCCCACCCTGGTGCCCCATCTCCGCCTCCTGGTCAGGGGCAAGCTGCTCCTCCAGCGCGCGGTCTTCCTCCTCCTGCAGCAGATCGTCCTCGTCCATTGCTTGCGGGCCGAGCGCGCGCGCGTGTGCGCGCAGCTCCTGACAATCGTATGCCGCCCCTTAGCGGCGTTCGTCGCGTGCGCACGTTGTCGTTACAAGTTGCAAACCCATCCCAAATTCACCGTGCAAAGAAGTGTCAACCTTCGGGTTCGCTGCGCGTTGGAGATAACGCAGCACGGGGCGCGGTATGAGCAGTGGCGCTGCGATGGCAGGCACGGCTGCCGATCCGGATACCGACACGAGCTCGAGCTCGAGCTCCGACTCGTCGTCGTCGGACGACGACGGCGATGCGCCCATCGCTGGCGCACTGCGTCGCAGCTACCTCAAGTTCGCCGTGAGCCAGGACTGGCAAAACCAATCCGTCCTGAGCGCGTCGCAGTTTGCGAAGCTCGACCTGTACCAGATCGACGCGCTGCGCGACGACTACGAGGACCCGTTCGGGACCAAGAAGGAGATGCAGGGCGCCACGCGCCACTTCCCGTGCCACGTCTTCTGGTCAAAGCTGCTGCAGCCCGGCAAGTACTCGGTCTGGGGCCGGCGCACGGTCGGCGAGGGCGAGCAGGAGGCGGTCATCGCGATGCTCGAGACGCAACGGTCGGAGCGCGAGGAGTACCTCCGGCTGAAAGAGGAGCGCAGGTGGAAGCTGGCGACCGAGCGCAAGACGCAGGAGTTCAAGATGGCCAAGAGCGAGTCGCTCGCGATGGCACGTGCCGATGCGCGTCGCGCTTCCGAGGCGCGTGCGCAGCCGGCTTCCGCTCCTCCCAACCGCTCGCAGACCCGCCGCATCGCCAGCATCGTCAACCGCATCGTCCGGCGCAACGACAGCGAGGACCTGACCGAGGAGCAGACGACCTCGCTGGTCAACCGCGGGCTGGCGCGGCTCGGGATCGCCGCGCTGGCGGTGGGCAGCGTTGCGCTCTCGAGCGCGCTCGTCTACTTCCAGTGGCTCCAGGAGCACGGCGAGGAAAGCGGGGGCGGAGCAGGCACCGAGGCCGTTGCGCCGCTCCCGTGGAGCGGCGGCGGGTTCATGCACGCCGGCGGCGGCATGTTCCCAACCACCACCATCCGGGCCGCGCGCATCGACGACCGCACGGCCAGCGTGACCGATCGCGTCTTTGCGGCGCACGAGGCCCGACTTGCGCGCAAGTCCATGCGCAACTGAGAACTACGAACCGCGAACCGCGAACCGCGAACCGCGAACCGTGCGATTGCGCAAATCGCAAATCGCGGTTTGCGGGTTGCGATTCTTGCGCCTGGTTGAGAAGAGTAGGGACCCTGCGATCGCCAATTGTGTCAGAATAATGATCTCGACCCTTGAGATCGAGTTGCTGCGAGAAGTAGTTGAGCACTTTGGGCAAGGGCCAAGTGCTCAACAAATTGTCCATACATTGGATTCTTAAGAAAATAATTAATTGGTTATTAATAACGTTTTTATTCGGACACAGATTCCAACCCACAACTCCTTCCCATCTATTCAGTACCGCCTTCCGCCCACGTTGGTCCACCCGCTGGCGGAGAGGGGCGCGTGGAGCGGCGCGCGCGCCACCGAGCGCGGCGCCGCGGTGATCGACAGGTCCGTCACGCGCTCGCCCGCTGTGAGCACCCTGCCGCGCTCGACTTGCGGATCGGGCGCGTCGAACGCGGGTGGCGACACGCGCGCAACGTACGCGCTCGCGGCGCCCACGAGCTTGGCGAGCGCCACGCGCGCCTGGCTCGCGTTTGTGCGGATGCTCTGGTCCGAGACGTACATGGCGCTCACGCCCGTGCTCGTGCGCGTCTGCACGAGCAGGAAGCCGCACAGCTCAGCAAAGCGACGCGTGAGCACCTGGCACCCACCCTCCACGAGCTCCCAGAGCGCGAGCCGTCGGCGCCCGCCAACGACGCCCAGCTCGGTGTTGAGGGTCTCATGCGCCGACCGGATGGCCGCGACCGCGTCGGGGCGCAGCGACACGAAGTAGCTGTTGGACGGGTGCGAGAGCTCCACGAGCGAGGCCGACGCGGCGCTCGGCTCGGCCAACGACTGCTCCAGAGTCGTCTGCATCTGCAACCCCACGCTCGCCAAGCCCGCGAGCACGTCCTTGAGCGGCGGCGCCTCGCCGGTCTTTTCGGTCAGGTTCTTGAGCGCCACGTTGGCCTCGAAGAAGGGCCGACCGCTCGCTCCGGAGGCGAGGTCCTTGAGGTCCTTCTTCGCCTCGCCGTCGATGACCGCCAGGTTCTCGTCCTGGTAGTCCATCGTCATCTTGCTGTTCCTGAGCATCGAGGAGATCACAGTCTCGACGATCTTGGACTGCATGTCGCTCACGCGCTTGGCGATCTCGATGCGCTGGTCCTGGAGGGCCTTGGTCGCCTTGAGCGTCGCCGCGTCCGCCATGGTGACCACCTCGTTCACGTCGCCGCCGATGCCGCCGCTCATGAGCCGGAGGAAGATCCACAAGCGGTCCTGCGAGATGGCCAGGTGCCGGTGCATCTCCGTCCACAGCCCGTCGCGGCGCGCCTGCGCCGTCACCGCGCCCGCGCCGTCCTTGGGCGACGCGTGCACCTTGAGGAAGGCGTCCACCGCGTCGGGCGCGTCGTCGTCCTCGGCGCCCTCGAGCTCCGTGAGGCTCGCCACCGAGACGATGGCGCGGTTGATCACCCGCCGCCACGTGTCGGCCGCGTAGTCGCTCGGCCGCAGGCGCTCGTTGGCCACCGCGCCGCGCGCGCGCGCCGCCGCCAGCCGCGCCTCGCGCGCCCGCTCCGCGCGCACGGCCTTCTCCGCCTGCGCGGCAGCGTACATCCGGGCGCTGGCCTGTTGCAGGGGAACGGCGCTCTTTGCATCCTCGGTGCCGTAATCGGGACCCTTTCTGGGGTCCGTAATCGAGTTGAAGGCCCACTGCCCAGCCTTCGCCAACCAGGAAGGCTCCTGCTCAGACTCCTGCGCGGCGGAAGCGGACGGGTCGCCCTCCTGGGCGGCCTCCTGGCCGCCCTCCTGTGCGTCCTCCTGTGCGTCCTCCTGTGCGTCCTCCTGGGCGGCCTCCGGCGGATCCGGCCCAAGCGCCCTGCTCGGGGCAGCGCCACCCGTCGCGTAGGCGGGGCGAAACGCAAGCGCGTCGGCGGGCGGCGCCACGTAAAAGTGCGACGCGCGACCCTTTCGGCGCAGGTCGTTGCGCAGCGACGCCGTTGCGACGGCCGTCTGGCACATGGCCTTTTGCAAGGCCTGCGCGCCGCTGAGCGGTCGCTCGCCCTCCTCAAAGAGCTGCGTGGTGCTGAGGAGGCACACGCCCGCGTCGGTCGGGTAGGAGAGCGTGCCACGCACCATTGCGCACGGGCGCGTGACGAGCGGCGCGGCGGTGCCCAGCGGGTGCGGGTCGTCCTCAAACTCGGCGGCCTCGTTGAGCGCGTACAGCTCCTCCATCTGCCCAAACTTGAGCACGGCCGCGGCGCGCCGCAGCGCCTCGGCCGCGTTGGCGCCCGTGTCGGCGCGCGCAGCCACCTGCGTGCAGCGCGCGATCGCGTGCTCCAGCACCGCAACGCGCGCCATCGACTCGCCGCGCGGGCCCTCCGGCATCCAACGCGCCTCGTGTGGCATCTCCACGCCGTGCCGCTCGGCCGGCAGCGCGTCGGCGGGCGTGTGCCCGATGAGCGCGTAGTTGTCGCGCAGCAGCGCGAGCGCCTCGGCCGCGGCGGCGGGCGATTCGGCGTCCTCGTCGTGGTCGTCGTTCAGCTTGCGCCGCTTGTTGCTGCCGTCGCTGCCCACGGCGGCGCACGTGCGCAGCGCCGCGCGCACGTCCTCGTCGGTCGGGTCGGGGCTCGATTCCAGCAGCAGGCGCACGGGCACGGCGCAGCGCGCAAAGGCGTCGAGCGGCGGCAGCGCATACGGCAGCAGGTCGTCGTGCGCGCAGCTCGCGGAAACGGGCTCCGTCGGCCCTCGCTGCCCCACCAGGCCGCGCAAAACGGCGACGCGGCTGAAGTCGCCCCCAAGGCCGTCCGCGCTCAGCTGCGTGCCGTCCAACTTGCCATTGTACGCGATCGCCGGGTTGATTGCCGGCGCGCCCAGCTTGGCCGCTTCCACCGCCGCCTCGTCGCCCTGCGCGATGAGCATGCGAATGACCTCCGCCGCGTCCGTCTGCAGCTGCCGCTCCAGCTCCTTGGCGGCGACCACCATGCCGTCGTAGAAGGGGTCCTTCTCGTAGCGCTTCAAGAGGAATTGTTGAAAGAGGTCGCTCAGTTGCGTAATCTGGGCGGCGTTGGTGCGGATCGCGTCCCCAACGGCCATCTTTTGCGTATCCATCGGAGGGTTAGGGCCAACGTTCTGCGCCTCCCGGATTGCGCCCTTGATCTTGCCTCGGATCATGGAGAGCGTAAAGTTGTTTAGCACTAGCTTCTCGCGCCGCACCTTGAAGTACTCGTCATTCCAGAACGCGTCAAGCGCCCTGAACATCGCGAGCTTCTCCTCGTCGCTCGCCGGCTCCTCGTCGGCCTCGCCCTTCTTGATGATCTCCGCCAGCGTCGTGTTCACGGAGTTGAAGATGGCGAGCTTGGTGCTCTGGTCCTTTGGGACGAGGGCGAGCGATCCCGCCTGGGCGTTCGCCTCCGCCTGCTGCTTGCGCAGGTCCTTGAGCTCCTGCCGCTTCGCCTCCAGCTCCTGCTTGTGCCCCACGAACGCGGCCGCGTTGGCCGCAGCCCTCATCTCGTAGCTCTCGTTCGCCCTGTCCGCGCGGCCCCTCGCCTCCTGCGACGCATCCCATCTTTGGTCGTCAATGGTCCACGTGCCCCGGAACAAGTCAACCAGCTGTCGGGCGTACTGCCGCGACGCGTCGTTCGTGCACTTGTCGATCACGTCCTCGAATTCTGGCGTCTGCTTTGTGCGCAATTCCTTTCCGAGCCGCTTCTTTTCCCAGTCCGACGTGGAGCCGTCATTGATGATCTTGGTCGACTCAACGATCCAGTTGTCGAGCACCGCGCCCCACTTTTTGGCGTCTTGTGGGTACGCCTTGGTCCACTCGGCTGTCAGGCGCATTACGTCCTTGGTGTTGGCCGCTTGGTCCGTTGCGATCTGCGCCATGCGCGCATCCCTATCCGCTTGGATGTAGGCCAGCGCCCTATCGCGCGCTTCAGCGTTGCGCGAGCGCTGGTTTTGCGTGGCCTGCACCAGCGCCTCAATGGGCGTGATCGCAGCCTGCAGGTTGTCGCGCTGCGTCTTCTGCTCCGCGTACACTGCCTTGCGCGCCTCGCTCACCTTCTTCATCGCCTCCTCAACGCCCTTGGGCAACTCGGGCACGGCGATGCCTTGGGCGCGCAGGTCGGCCACCGTCTTGACCAGCGCGTCGTACCGCTTGAGCTGCTGCTCCCGCTGGGCGAGCAGGGCGGCGGCCTCCTGCTCGCGCTGCGCATTCTCGGCCTTCTCCGCGTCCTCCGCATCCTTCTGCGCCTGCTGCTGCGCCGCCTCCATCTCGCTGATCCGGGCCCGCGTCGCCTCCACCTCGGTCTTGAGCTGCTGCTGCTGCGCCTCCAGCGCGGCCCTCTCCGCCTCCCTCTCCTGGATCACCTTGGCCGCCTCCGCCGCCTTCGCCGTTGCCTCGGCCTTGGCGCGCTCCTCGGCCTCCCTCTCGCGCTTCGCCAGCGCCTCGGCAAACTCCTTCTTGGCCTGCGCGAGTTCCTTCTCCTTCTGCTCCTGCGCGGCGCGCAACTTCGCCTCCGCCTGCTCCTTATCCCTCTTTGCGAGCTCCTCGGCCTTCTGATTGGCCGCGTCAAGCCGCGCCTGGACCGCCTCCTTCTCCTTCTGCAGGTCCGCCGCCGCCTTGGCCTTGAGCTTGTCGTACGCCTCGGACTGCTCGGCAATCTTCACCTGCGCCGCCCGCTTCGCCTCCTCCAGCTGTTTGGCGTACTCCTCCTGCGTGCTCTCCACGCTCTGCTGCGCCAGCTTGAGCTCCGCGGCGAGCCTCGCCGCCTCGCGGCGCAGGCGCGCGAGCTCGGCGTCGTCCATGGCGTTGTCAACCGCCACCGCCGCCGGCGCGCCGCCCGCCTGGCTCGCCTCAAAGAGGCTCTGGTACTTCGCCCTGGCCACATCGGCCGCCTCGGCCGCCTTGGCGATCACCGCGTCCAGCCGCTGCTTGAGCGCCGCGTACGCCGTCTCCGCCCGCTGCCGGTCCAGGAGGCTCGAGTTCACGAGCGACTGGTACTTCTCGGCCGCCGCCCTGGCCGCCGTCGCCGCCTCCGTCGTCGCCTGCGCCAGCTGCGCCTTGAGCTTGTCGTACGCCTCTTGCGCCTTCTTGGCCGCCGCCTCGGCCGCCGCCTGCGCCGCGGTCGCGGCCTTCTGGGCCGCCTCGCCCACCGCCTTGGCCGCCGCGTCCTTGGCCTTCGTGACCGCCTCGGTCGCGTCCTTGGCCGCCTGCTCCGCCTTGGCGGTTGCCTGCGCCAGCTGCTGCTTGAGCTGGTTGTACGCCTCCGCCGTGTCCGTCGCCTTCTCGGTGGCCGTCTTCTTGAAGGCCTCCAGCTGCGTGCCGAGCTCCTTGGCCCGTTTCTTGGCGAACTCCACCTGCTCCTGCCACTCGTCCTCGAGCTTCTTGCCCGACCCCAAGCGCTCGCGCACCAACATCGCGCTGTACGCCCGGCTCATTTCGGCCAGGTTCGCCTGGAACTCATCGCTCCGCTTCTTCGCCTCCGCGTAGAGGCGCTGGTTCTCCTGCATCAGCCGCGTCACCTGCGCCACCTGCCCGCGCTGCGAGCGCAGGATGCGCCCCGCGAGCGTGCGCTCGCTGTCCAGCGAGTCGTCCGCCTCGGCCAGGATGGCCTTGAGCTTGACCAGGAAGTCGACAACCCGCTTGCGCTCGGCGACGGTCCTCGGCAGCCGCCCCGACTTGAGCAGGTCGACCGTCTCCGACTCCACGTCGGGCACGAAGTCGACGACGGTCACGAGCATCCTCATGAGCATCGGCAGCCGCTTGGGCGCCTCCTTGCGTATCGCCTCGTTCTCGCGCTCCAGCGCCTTGAGCAGGCCGCGACGGATGCCGTTGACGGCGTCGGGCGCGTACAGCGAGGCGGGCGCGAGCGACAGGTCGTCGGCGGTGCCCTCGCCGGCGCCCGCGCCAACCGTTGACCAGAGGCACGCGAGCCCGCTCCCCAGGTAGCTCGCGTCGTCGCCGCCGAGCAGGAAGCGGCCCTCGATCACCTTCTCGGCCGCGCTGCGCGGCACGTCACTCCGGCGCGCGAGCGCGTCGTGCACCTTGCGCTTGCGGCTCCCGGCGTGCGGGTTGTCGAGCTTGAGGCCGAGCGAGAGCTCGCGCAGCGACCGGTCGACAAAGTGCTCGTAGAGCTTCGCCTCGGGCGGCTGCAGCATGCGTGTGCGTGCGTGCGTGCGTGCGTGAAGCCACTCTCTTTATTCGACGCACCGAATACAGTTATGATTCCTTCATAAAGTGGCAGGGACCCCGTAAGCTATTAAGGGCAGTCGCGTGCGATGGCCGACGACGACGCAGTGGAGGTGGAGGGAGAGGACGGGCTCTTCCGCGAGCTGCAGACCACCTCGGTCTACGACAGCGTGCAGCGCGCGCCGCCCGAGCGGCACATCCTCACGCTCAGCCGCGCCGAGGCAGCGTACCAGGACATCGCGGCGGCGGCCGCGGCACCCGACGCCGCCGCGATCGCGCAGAGCGCGCCCGAGATCGTGGTCCAGGTGCGCAAGCGCGCCGGCGCAGTGCAGCTGCTGATCGACGGCTTCGTGTCCGAGGGCACGCAGGATCCTGGCGTGGAAAACCTGCGCGTGCATTACCTGGACTTCCACAAGGGGCTTCACGAGGATTGGGAAACCAAGACGCGCGTCTTCTCGCCGCTCGCCATCGTTGCGGCCGTTGAGGACGGCCAGCACCCGATGCAGCGCGTCACGGTCGCGACGGTGCAGCGCTTCTTCAGCCGCGGGGGGCGCATAGGCGACCCTTCCCTGCTGGCCGAGGTCGGCCTTGTGCCCCACCGCGTCTCGGACGTGCGATGCGCCGTGGTGCGGGCGCCCTACCCGCTCAAGTTTTCGAAGCCCTTCACGCTGACCATCTCGGACGCCACCAAGAAGGATGCGGCGTACAACAAAAACGTGATCAAATCCATACTCACCGTCGCGGAAGGCACGGGAACGGCTCTTTTCACCGCGTCGGCTCTAGATCCCACGGGCGCCGCAACCGGCATCTACTACGTGTCCTGGGCCGGGGCTGCATTCATTGGTTTCACGATCTCGGCGCTCCTGAAGCTGTACGGCCAGGACTGGCTGGCGGCCATCAACAAGCACTTCATGCGCGTCCAGACCGTCAACCCGCTCGGCAGTGAAATTGATGAGTACAAACGGACCATGAAAGTGCTCAGGGAAGGGACCAAGGAGTACCTGCAGGCACGGCCCATCCCGCAGGAACAGGACGTCACCTACACGCTGGAGGAGTTTGCCAAAACGCTGGAGACCCTGTCGGTGCTCAAGACGTTGAAAGACGACGACGACGTGGTGCAAGTGGACGACTTGGTCAATCACCACGATTTCCGGAGGGAGAAGGTCCTCTGGCACTGGCTAACCTCCAAAGACGCCGGCGTCATCAGCAGCGCAAGCGGGCTCAAAGTGGACGAGAGCTCCACGGCAGGGTTGCACGTGCGCATCTCGATCGACGACCCCATGGCATGCGCACCAGGGACGCAGCACCACGAGATCTATTGCGGTCGTGCGGACGCCTACTACTTGGGCGCTGCCGCAGGCGGGGCCAAGCACGACCTCGCACGCATCCGCCAGGCCATCGTCTCGTACACCGCGATGCTGAAGGACGCCATCGACAGCAAGAACACGGCACAGACGTGGCCGGACAAGTACATCCTTGCGCCAAGCCACTACTTTGCGCAGGTGATCACCAAGCGGTGGAGGACTAACGAGAGCAACATGGGCCTGCTGCGCAAGGTGTCGGCGTACACCGCGAATGAGTGGAACGACAAGCAGGGCCCCAACGGGCTGGACAACCGTGCGGACTGGTTCAGGAAGGCCATGGAGCTGCTGTACGTCAAGCTGCTTCAGCCCTTCTTTGGCGCCGACGGCCCGGTGGCCGATCTGGTGGGCGAGCTCAACAAGGCGCTTGAAAGCCCGCGAACGCCGCTCGCGAGTCCACAGACTGCGTGGGTGCGCAAGCTGCCGCAACGCGTGCGAGCGCAGCTCGGGACCAGCCTCTTCCCGCGCGCGGAGGACTTTGCTGCCGAGTACGTCGACGTGTACACGGAGAAGGCCATCGTGCGCGAGTTCACCAGCCGGTCGGGGCTCGTGAAGATGGTGACGACCACCATGAAGCAGAGCAAGACGGCGCTGCAGCGCTTTGTGAAGCAATGGGAAGCGGGTTCAAGCACGCACATCGCGCTCGTGTGCATGTGCGAGGACGCGAGCGTGCCGCCAACGGGCGGCTTTCGGGAACCGCCGCGCTGGTCCGCCCTCACGCTCTCGACGCCGGCGGACGTGCAGTTTGCGGCCGCGATCGCGTCCGTGCCCGAGCGCACGCGCCGGCGGCTGCGGCTCGTGGCGAGGCGCGCGCAGCAGACGTGCGACAAGTCGGTGCTGGAGGCGCTCGGACTCGCGCACACCAACGCCGACCTGCTGGCGTGTCAGGTTTTTGGCGACCTGTGGATCGCCGAGCTGATCGCCATGCACGAGGCGTCCGATGCGCGCCAGGTGCAGATGCTCGAGCAGGCGTCGCGCCGCGCGGCGGCACGGCTGCGCGCGGCGGGCGACCATCTGCTCCGCCTCGTCGTGGGCGGCAACCCGTCCTTGACCCCGGACAACGACGACGGCGCCGACGTCGCGCCCACGAGCGCCGACATTGCGCTCGTGGCCACGCAAGCCGGCCGGGACGCCGGGCGGATGCTCGACCGCATCCTCTTCGGCCAGGACTTCGCCGCGGTGCGCGCGGCCATGGTGCCGCTCATCCGCAACTGCGCATACACGGCCAAACGCGCGGCGGCGGCGTTTGAGAGGCGCGTGCCCGTTCTCCTGCCGCACGGGCCCACCGCCTCGCTCTTTGGCGACAGCCACGACGGTGTCGCCGCCTTCCTGCGCGCCAGGAGCCTCACCGGCAACGCCGCGCTCGTGCACGCGATCACCGCAGCGTACCCATCGGCGCTGCTCCTTGACGAGGCCGGCACGCTCAGCACGAAGCAGGTGGCGGCGTTGCGCGCGCGCGTGCCCACCAAGCGCCTCGCCAAAGTGTCGCGCAGTCAGGTCGTTGCCGCCATGCGCTTCCGACTCGCCAGCTTGCAGATGGAGCCGACGGCCGACGACGTCGAGAACCTGTCCATTGACGATCTGGCGGAGAAGCTGGCGGCGGTCGAGCTCGACGGCGCCACGCGCTCGTACTACGTGCCCTTTGGGTTTGGCGACGCACGACCCGCGCCCACGTTCCCCCCGTGCGCGGCGCCCCTCTTTGGGACGGTGCCCGTGTTCTGCGACGCGCTCGCGTACGGCTTTGGGTCCGTGCTGCGCTGCCTCAAGGACCAGCAGGAGTCTACCAATCCACCCACCAAGCCGCTCTGCGTCCGCTTGGTGCCCGTGCTCGATTGCCTGCGCGACCCCAACGCGG